>SDBV01000807.1_pt1 | contig 45531 bp, 50 predicted proteins | sample 2277081 | NCBI WGS metagenome assembly SDBV01 (sample SAMN10402039, study PRJNA504765) | marine sediment metagenome | isolation source: marine sediment core GS10_PC15, 223 cmbsf | place: Arctic Ocean: Southern Knipovich Ridge | collected 2010
GTTTCGCGGATGCTCTGCCATCGTTGCCAAGCTTCGGCAAAAATATCCTCAAAATCCTTCTGCTTCAGACCCAGTCGCTTCCAAAAATCCCACTCGTTTATCTGACTCCGTCTCAAGGGTACCCTAAACCTTTGCTTGAATAGCCTTAGCCAACTACCCGTGGCATCCGCGAGGACTCCGTCGAGGTCGAGAGCGATCCTGAGAGTGTCTTTCGCCAATTGCCTCTGTTTTTTCGTTGGGCTATATTTAGTTGCCTGATCTAAGTTCCGAATTGTTTTAACTCCGCGAAGTCCCAAAGAGATGTCCTATGCAGCCCAATGAATCCATGCCAAATATACTGGTCTATCACCTGCACCAAGATGACCCACGTAAATGCACATCATCAAAGATGCTAAGGATGCGAATGGCGTCTCTTATTAGCCCACGCGCAATCAGACCTAGATCTTTAGTATTGAATCCTTCTAGTGAAGATATTCTCCTCGCATCTGATAGGATCAACACCATCCAATCCGGACTTGTTGTTATCGACTGCTCATGGAAGCAGAGCTCCCCGGTATTCATGAGGCGTTTCCGAGGTATCAACAAACGTCTTCCAATCTTGCTCGCAGGCAACCCTGTAAACTACGGCCATCCATTCAAGCTGTCATCAGTTGAAGCAGTTGCTGGCTCTCTGTTCCTGATGCACTTTGAAGAACAGGCTAAGAGGATCCTCTCGAAATTCAAATGGGGGATGACATTCTTAACTCTCAATGAATTACCTTTGAAGGACTATTCGCTCGCCAGTAGCGAAGCTGAGATTCTAAGTGTTGAACGCCAATACTTTCCACAAATATATCCATCATAACAAAGTTCTATTACTTCTTCCTCATATGGTGACACAGCGTGAGTCGATGGGCAGGTCACGGGGTACTCCTGGGGAAACTCCTCTCTCCAAACAGGAATGCGATGCCGAGAGGCATATCCATAGATGGATGGCAACGGAACAGAAACGATATCCGATCCAGGATATACAATGAGGATGCGAGTCTGAGATTACTGGCAAGGAGTGAAACGGCCGACCCGCATGGAGCAAGGCCAAACAAGGTCTATGAATACCTGTTTGAGACCTGGGTAGGCTGCTTAGCTGAATCCTGCTTAGAACAGAAAGAGGGTTAAGTGCGTTGGAAGGACAAAGAGCCTTCAAACACTCCCTATACGGTCGACACGCGCTTGATAATGGTAGAGGATCAATGTCTTCTACCATTATCTTCTCAATTTTTCCAATCCACCAGGTCTACAATTCCTCCAGCCTTGTTGGCTTCGCTCGTAGTCTGATTGATCTCTTAATTCAGCCTGATCGACCTAAACGCTCTTGCAATTAGTAGGATCGGTTGGAGAACGTACGCCCCAGCTATCAATATCAGCGCATCGATAAGAGGATTTAGGGATTGTATCGCATTCAGGTGAGCCGGTGAAGAACTCGCCTCGATTACTTCAACAGAGAGTTAAATTACTCGCTCATTGAAAAGTTCAAGTAATCGACAGGAACACAATGGATGAGTAGAGTCATTGATTAGAATAGACGAAGAGAGAATATATGCAGAGATTGAGAGTAGAAAGCCAGCGGCAGTTGCATTAAGCGCTCCTGACGGCATATTTTCTCAGCTAGAGAGTATCACTGCCACAATTTCAAGTAAATATGGAATTCACGCGTTCATCATGGGAGACGCGTGCTACGGAAGTTGTGATACAACTAATGATGAAGTATCGAAAATTGGTGCCGACTTAGCATTCAATATAGGACATACCATCTCAATAGAAAAACTTGGTAAGAATACTGTTATGATCGACGCGTTTGATGACATTAGTTTTGACACAGTCATCCTAAAGTCGATTGATGTCCTCAAATCCTATGAGAGAATTGCTCTCTCTACGTTTAGTCAGCACATTCACAAATTACGCAGTGCAGAAGAGCTTTATCGCGAACATGGAATAGATGCAAGGATAGGAAAGGGAAAGGGGCAACTCGGAGATGGTCAAATATTTGGATGTGAGTTCTATCCTGTTTACGATTTGAAAGAGGAAGTAAACGCCTTTGTAATGCTTGGGCAAAGTAACTTCCATGCGCTTGGCGTCTCATTATCTACAGAGAAACCCACATTCATGTTGGATCCGTATGAAAATGAGGTAACGGATGTCTCAAAACTTTCCGAGGAGAGGTTGAAGAGATCTATACTTTCTATCTATAAGGCCAGAGATGCGGAGAGATTCGGTCTAATAGTTGGGCTGAGGGAAGGTCAGTTCATGTTGAATCAGACTCTAGCTTTGAAGAAGAAGCTTGAGGAGAGGGGAAAAACGGTAGAATTGATAGCTCTGAGGGATATCACCAACGATAGACTTTCTCAGATGAGACGAATAGACGCCTTCATTCAAACCGCATGCCCGCGCATTTCGATAGATGGCTATACTTTCGATAGGCCTGTTCTATCCGTTCCTCAAGCCGACGGTCTTCTAAGAGTCCTCGATGGCAAAGAATTAGGTGACTTCTTGATGAAACCAAACTGGCTATGATCCCCTTGCCAGTTGGTCGAGGTGCTTATTATCCACGCAAAAGTCTGTAAACTCCTTGAAGAACGAGATCCTGTTCAAGGCGTATGATGAAGCTTATTCAAAGAAGTTTGGTTCTCTGGAGTGCATAGACATAGGGTGCAGTCAATGCGAGAAAGACGTTGAGTTTGTCGTTCTTCTTCCACATGAGGAGGAATATATCGAGTCAAGGACTGGGAAGAAGGTTGTCACCCAGGATGTTCACGTCGGAGACTCTATCATCAAGATTATGCCTCTTCCATGTTCTTTCATGAAAGACGAAAAGTGTACCATCCACTCCGACAGGCCGATGATGTGCAGGAATTATCCCTACTATGTGGATCCCATAGAGGGGGAGGTTAAGATTAGTCTGGATTCTCTCTGCCCGCTTGCCGAAGGCCTCGCAAAGGATGATAGCCGGCAACAGGAGTTCAAACAGGTTTGGGGTAAATTGGCAACCGTTATTGGGGAGGATTTCTTTTTGAAAATGAAAATGAGTTCAAAGCTGTGGATGCACGGGAGAGAATCTGTTAAGACAATAGAGAAGTTTAAAGATTCCAAGAATGCCGGTATCAGCATCGATATTCACCTCAAGAAGAGTGGGTCTTGATGCTCAAAATCCCAGATAAAGTACTTCCAGGAACGAAGCTGGCAAGTATAGAGGAGTTTGAGGGTGGACTAGGTACCTACACGAGGGACGACTATGTAAGAGCCCTTTTTCTAGGCAGGGCACAGTATGATATGAAAGCTAGGAAAGTAACAATCCAACCGGTAAAGACTAGATCGATGATACCAAGTCAGGGCGACTCGGTCACGGGTACTGTCGAGGTGGCTCATTCTAGTATGCTTAGCATCAGGATACTATCGATCAATGGGAAAGACAGCGCAGCAGGTTTTACTGGTCTCCTATTTTTGAATATCCAGAGGGGACGAGGGAGGAGGCCCATAATAGGCAAATACTCTGATCTAGTCAGAGCCACAGTTGTTAGTAATAGAAATGGAATAATACAGTTGGCACTCGAGGGGAAGGATGATGGGGTTCTGAGTGCTGTCTGCAGCTCCTGCGGATCTAAGGTCAGCAGGCACGGAACGAGAATAAAATGTTCCTTCTGTGGACTATTAGAGGAGAGAGGACTTTCTCCAGACTTCGAGGCCTGATTTCTGAGATAGTCGAATAACGTTTCACGATTAACTTTTATGCTGAGGCACAATTCCATCCTCAGTAGGATTCTGACGATGCCCATCGAAGAAACCAAACATATATGGATGGACGGCAAATTTGTAAAGTGGGAGGAGGCTCATGTTCCTGTCCTTACTCATGCCCTACATTATGGAACTGGAGTTTTTGAAGGGATACGAGCGTATCCAGCGTTAGATGACCTTCTGGTCTTTAGACTTGGGGATCATGTTGCGAGATTACTTGAATCCGCCAAGATGTATTATCTAGACCACGGCTATACCTCAACAGATTTGCAGGATGCCATCCTGGAGCTTTTGAGGATCAATAAGATCCGCACCTCAGCATACATTCGACCCCTGATTTTTGTGGGTTATGGTGGTATCGGACTCAACTTCACCGGTTTTCCCATACGCGCTGCCATTGCGGCGTTCCCTTACGGAAAATACTTTGAGAAGCCCGAGCTCAAAGTGTGTATCTCGAATTGGAGAAGGATTTCCGATGAATCCATGCCCCCCCAGACTAAGGCAAGTGGGAACTATCTCAACTCTGTACTCGCGAAGCTCGACGCATTGAAATCTGGGTATGATGACGCCATCCTGCTCGATCATCGCGGATCAGTTAGTGAGGGAACTGGTGAGAATATCTTTGTGGGGAAGGACGGAAAGTTTGCGACACCACCGATCTCATCGTCGATCCTAGCAGGAATCACAAGAGATACTGTTATTCAACTGTGTCAAGAGTTCGAGATTGAGATTGTCGAAAGAGAAGTAAGCCGAATGGAACTCTACAGGGCCGATGAAGTTTTCTTCACGGGCACCGCAGCAGAGGTTACAGCCATAGTCGAGGTCGATCGGAGAAAAGTGGGAAACGGAGAGATGGGGAAGATAACTAGGAAGATCCGAGATGCCTACTCCGAGCTCGTTAATGGCCTGAACGATCGTCATATGAACTGGATTACAAAGGTCTACGAAGGCTGATGTCAAAGCACGCCAAATGAAGTCCAATCCCGTTGGATTCCAAGGTGAAATAGGGTCCTACAGCGAAGAAGCAGTCCGAAAATACTTTCAGGGAAAGGCCTCTACCATTTCCTACAAAACTCTACACGATCTTTTCCAAGCGCTTGAAAATAATGAAATCGAACAAGCCCTTATACCAATAGAAAATTCTCTTGAAGGTAGTGTAACAGAGGCTTATGATCTACTCCTCAGATCGTCTGTCAAAGTGAATGGTGAGACGATCCTAAGGATAGTGCACTCGCTCATTGGACATCCTGGCGTAGGAAAGGAGGACATTCGGACCGTGTACTCCCACCCGCAAGCTTTAGCCCAATGTAGGCGGTACCTTAGAATTCTGGGAGTGGAAACAGTTGCGACGTATGACACAGCTGGTAGCGTCAAGATGCTTAAGGGGACAAAAGCAAGGGATTCAGCTGCCATTGCAAGTAGGGTAGCAGCAGAGACTTACGGTATGGATGTGATTGAGGAGGGTATTGAGGATGAAGAGAATAACTATACTAGATTCTTCTTGCTATCCAGGCGTGAGGCTGAACCTACGGGAGAGGATAAAACGTCGATTATCTTCTCTGCAAGTCATGTCCCTGGATCACTTTACAGAGCATTAGAGGAATTTGCTGATAGAGGAATAAACCTTACCAAGATAGAATCTCGACCCACAAAGCAGAAGCCATGGGAATATTTTTTCTTCTTAGACTTTGAGGGGCATAAGGATGATAGGAATTGTAAGGAAGCGTTGGAAACTATCTCGAAGCGAACTGATTTCCTGAAAATTATTGGATCTTATCCCAGGGTTAAGGAGAAAGTTTGAATAGCTGGGTTGCCCCGTGTATCTTGGTCGTTATTGAAGGCTAAAATAGAGAAACACGACAAGAGACTGCAGATGGAGGTTGAGGAAGAGGATCTCTCTGTAGCTCAAATAGTCCGCAAAGAGCTTCTCAAGAGACCGGATACTGCCTTCGCCGGAGTCGTAAAGCCCCACCCTCTTATAGCGAAGTTTATTATTGCCCTTGAAACTAAGAAACGCGACCCTGTTGCTACATTGATCGAAGGGAGCAAGAAAGCCTTAGAACAGTCCGAGGAACTTGCCAACCAGATTAAGAGCCTGGTACCCCAAGAGACATAGCTAACTCGATAAGACCAATATTGAACCGCGTAACTGAAGAAGGACGAGAAGTTGCAATTCTGTGAAAACTGTGGTGCAAGGGTAAGACCTAAGCAGATTGAAAGTAATGGGGAGACCGTGGTTGTTCTTGCATGCAATGGTTGTGGCCAGCTAATAGAGGATAAACCAAAGGAGACAGGGTTCCTTCTCAAGAAGGAGGAGGCAGCCTCGCCCTCGATAAAGGTAGTTGAGAGTTCCAATATTAGGACTATGCCCACAACGGAGGTAGAGTGCCCAAAATGCGGGCACGAAGAGGCGTTCTGGTGGTTCTTGCAGACAAGAAGTGGAGATGAGCCCGCGACCCAATTTTTTCGTTGCACCAAGTGTAATCATACCTGGAGATTCTATTCCTGAGTCCACCTACAGTAAGTAATTTATCGCACCCAATTCGCCTCCAAGTCTGAGTATCTCATGGTATTTGTAGCCAAGACAAAGACTCCTAATGAATGGAAAGTTATTGCTAACACAATATCTACCCTTGTAGAGGAAGCCACTTTTGAAGCAACTGTCGAAGGGGTCTCATTTAGGGCGATGGATCCATCTCATGTCGCCCTTGTAGATCTCAATTGGCCTAATGCTGCCTTTGATCAGTATGAGTGCGACAAACAGTACAAGCTAACTGTAAGAGTCGATGAGTTTGCGAAGCTGATAAAGAGAGCCGGGAGCAAGGGAAGCATAGAAATTTCTGCCGAAGACGACGATCACCTAACTGTTAAGCTTCAGAACGGATACAAGAAAGAGTTCAAGATTCACCTAATAGAGAGCTCCTCAGAAGCATCGCCCATCCCAAAGCTCTCGTTCAACACGAAAGTGACTCTGAAGGAAGACTCGCTTGCGGATATCTTGAGTGATATCAACGTGCTTGCTGACCATATCATCATTGAGTCTAGTCAAGACGGTGTAACTTTCCTCGGGAAGAGTGACGCTGGTCAGGCCTCCGTTACATTGGAGAAATCCAGTGAGCAGCTAATCGCCATGGAGGTTAAGGAGAATAGCAGGGCAACATATAGCTTACAGTATTTGGTCAACATGGTAAAGGCTGCAGGGGCTGCATCAGAGAATATTACTGCTGAATACTCGAATAAGATGCCCCTTCGACTCGAGTTTCAATTAGGTGATTCGGGCGGCAGGATCCACTTCTATCTCGCGCCACGAATCGAAGAAAGATAAGCCAATCAAGCACACAAAGGATGCTATCTGAATACAGATTCCTTCGAGAATACCTCAATGCCAGACGACGAAATCTTGTATGGCCTAGGTTGGGTTTCACAATTCGTCTCTCTCATCTTCTCCACCTGAATAGCCCTCACAATTGATCCGTTTATCAAATGGTTTTGCAGCATAATTACGCCATGAGATAGAAACTCCTCCACATCAAGTCTCCTCTTTAGTCCCGTGTGTCTTAGTTCACTTGTCATGATGCATGTCGCTCCCGAACTCACGAGAGCATCAACAAGATCCAGTATGGCCCCCCTCCTCTGGACGATTTCGGGATATTGGATTATGAGTGATGTAATAGGATCGACAACAATCCTCTTGGGCTTAATCCTTTCCACCTCTTTGTTTATTGCTTGAATAAGAGTCATCATGGAAAAGTCGCCGCGATCAATGGCCACCTCACCGAGGTTGACCTTTTCAGGCAGAAGTCGAAGTGGCGTTGCGTCGACGAATCCCAAACTCCCCGCAGATTCTAGCCCCTCTAGATCCCAACCGAAACGTTTCATCTCTCTATATAGATGAATGCGAGCTTCCTCCATACAAACGAAGAGTCCCGTCTCCCCAAACTCCCGAACTCCTGACACCAGGAACTGAGTGGCCAATACCGTCTTGCCAGATCCGGGCTCCCCAGAAACTAAGATTACCCTTCCGGCTGGGAGACCACCCTCAATTAGATCATCGAGACCTGTAACACCGGTCTTCACTCTCTCTGTTGCCTCAACGCTCAATTTGCTCTCATTCCGGCAAAACTGTATCTATCTTTCGATGGATATATAATTAGGTGGTGACGGCGTCTGGATCAAGCAGGCTCCGTAATATTGGTGAACCAGACACTCACTGCCGAGTCATTTCCAGGCGCACGGCTAGTCATCAAAAGGGGGCTCCCTCAAGGTATTTGGCTGATGGTTGGCCCCCCTGGTGGAGGCAAAAGTACCTACTGTAAGCAATTCATCTACGAAGGTTTGAGAGCAGGACAAGACGCGATTTGGGTCTCCACCGAGGAAAGTCCTTCTTTGATGATTGAGGGACTTCGATCACTTGATCCCCCTTTACGGGGCACCGATCTTCACAAGCACTTACGAATAGTGGACTGTTATTCTTGGAGGGCAGGGGAGAAATCCGAAACTCCTTTCGCTGTGTCTAACCCTTCTAATCTTAATGACACCAACATCGTAATCGAAAGCGCCAGGAAGGGGCTCACTAACTTCAGGTATGTATTGGATTCTATCTCTTCTCTGGCCCTGTCCGCCGGAGGAGGGGCCATGCAGAAGTTCCTTCAGATTTCGATAGCTCGACTTCGATCAGCTAACGCGAGTGGGATATGTGTCGCTGAGCTCGGAGCTCATGAAGAACTCTTCATGAATTATCTTAGATTTGCCTTTGATGGAATAATGGAGATGGAGTACCGGGAAGATGGTGATGCGATGAGAAGGACGTTCAGGATATTCTCAATGAGAGGCGTCGGTCATACATCTAACAGACATGAATTCATCTTAGATGACAAAGGTATCAGTTTCCGCGAAAGCTCCAACGACCGATCTGGAAAGTGGTGAGAAGACATAACTCTCCTGCCTCTCATAACCGTGCTTATTTTCGATATGGCTGCGCTAGGGTCTGGGATATTCACTCTAGTGCTCGGCTATCGCCTTGACAAGATTGTACCGTTGAAGTTCATCGAGATGGCTCTTCCGCTTTATGTCGTTGGAGGATTCATCACCTGGTATGGGGGGTTGGCGCTCTTCGAGGATATATTCGGGATTAGCCCCAGCCTCCATATAGAACTCCAGTCCCTTGTCATGGCTGTCATTGGAATAATGTTAGCAAACGTCTTCTGGGCGTTATATCGATATGCGAGGACCAGTGTAGGTAAGAACTAACCTCCAGTCTTCGCAAGTCGTGTTGAGACTAGGTAGGTCTTTGGTCCTCCGTCTTCAGACCTTTCACCACTAACAATAACACCCGAGCGCTTCAACTTATCCACGCCTTTCCAAAACGCCACAGCATCCAGCTTGGTCATCTTCCTGGCTTTCTCAAGTTCGACAACTCCACCGCTTGAATCAACCAATTCCAGGATCACTCGCATGCTCTCGGTCTCTTTCTCGAGCGAGGTCAATCCCGTAACCGATAGTTGATTTTCCTCTTCGCGAAAGTCAGTCCCATCAGTTTCTGGCAGGGTTATCTTAAGGTTTTTGGCCAGACCATTCATTCTCATTACTGTTGATTCGGGATCAGAGTAGTATTCGGCAATTAACTTGCTAACCTCCTTCACATCCCTTTTGCCTGTCTTGACCATCCAACTGAGGACCTCTTTTCGCCTCTCCATTTCCATCATCAACTCTGACCTTTTGGTCCCCGATTTTGCTGCGAGTCTTCCGAGAATGTAGCTCTCATCAGCATGTACAACGTATGTGTCGGTTGAAGGCTCCCATTCTGAGACGTTAATGTATTCCCCTAGGTCTTTAACCTCCCAGAGATTTCTCATCCTCCTCCCAAAGGTGGGACTCGAAGCATCGGTAGCATTCAAAGGAACTCTTTCGATCATAGCTGCGACGTTCATGAGCGGTATGTATGTCTCGGAGATATTCATGGGAGGACTCGTCAGTCGTTTTATTCCGTAATCGAGATTATCCGCATGCATGGTGGATAGACCGCCATGTCCGGTTGCCAGCGCCTGAAAGAGTACGAAAGCTTCTTCGCCCCTTACTTCGCCTACTACAAGATAATCGGGCCTGTACCTAAGGGACATCCTGACCAAATCGAATAGAGATATCTGTCCTGCTCTGGAGCCTGTGAGGCCGAAACTCTCCCTGCTGACAAGTTGAACCCAGTTCTCATGCGGGAGGTTCAGCTCAGCGGTCTCCTCTACAGTTACTATCTTCATCCCTGGTTTTATCAGACTGGCAAGCGCATTCAGTGTTGTTGTTTTGCCGCTGCCTGTCCCACCTAGAACAATGATTGTCGCTCGATGTTCTAGAAGGACCCAAAAATATGCGGCCATTTCCTCGGTTATAGTGCCGAGCGTAATGAGATCAATAATTGAGAGTGGATCATCACGGAACTTTCGGATAGTAAATGTCGATCCTTTAGGAGATATCTCGTCTCTGAAACTGGCAGCAAGGCGGTGCTTTCCGTGAAGCATTGCATCCACAATTGGAAATGCGGAAGAGACATGCTTTCCTGATTTGTGCGCAAGTTTTACGATATAATCATCAAGGACCTCCTTGTTCTTGAAGACTATATTGGTCGGAATGCTTTCGTATTTTCTGTGCCATACAAAAATGGGTGAGTCAATTCCATCGCAACTTACGTCTTCAATCTCTGGATCGTTCATAATCGCATTTATCTGGCCATATCCGAGCATGTCCCTCTCAAGGTAATAGAGAATTTTACTCCAAGCTTCGTCTTCTACCTTCCTGAAAGCTTTCTTGTATTTTCGTATTAGGCGCTTGGCTCCCTCAACAATAGCTGTTCTTGTCTCTCCTTCTTTCCCGATGTCTGGAGGGCTCAACTCCCTCGTTAGAATGTCGACTATTGTTCTGTATGCCTTTTGTTCGTCTTTGGTAAGACGGACTTCATCAACATAATATCTAACTCCAATCTCCTCATCGGCCTCTCCTTTCACTCTACCGATTAGTATTCTTGCGAATGGCTCATCTATCCAATATTCCTCTATTATGGTAGTATTTGGAGAAACGCTGTATAGATGTATTCCATGCTCCACAACAACTTGATCACCGCTACCGTTCTCTTGTCCACTGCTTGGAGATCTATCCTCAGTCAACCCGGAGGATATTCCCTCGGTAGATTTCCTCTTGCGTAATTTCCTCAGTCTAGACATCTTCATGAGGGGCCACCATAATTGAAATTAGTTTGTGCAGGTAGATGACAACAGAGAAGCTAGAGATCTCAGCCAAATCATCCAGCTCCGAAAACTCGGTTAATTCACTAAAAGAAAGCGTTTGATCGTCTCGTTACACACATGTCATTAACTAATGACATGGCGATTGTCCGTTCGACGAGAAGGATTATGAGAACCAAGACAGGCGGGAATCGTGAATCAAAAAGATCTCGTAGTAATAAGTCTAAGAAGGCAATTAGTCCAGTAATAGCGACCGTCATAATTGTTGCCGTGACGATAGCAGTAGCCATATCGGCAGCGTTCTGGCTTGGCGGACTGTCCTCTCTGTTTACAAGATTCGAGAGAATTGAGTTCTACACAGGTTTTCCTGATGGGTCAGCTCCGACGTATAATATCACTTTGCTAGGACAAAGCTCAGGCACTTCGGACTCTTCAATAAGAGAACTTGTGGTCAGAGACCGACCTATATCGTCTTTTGAAAATGGGGATTTTAGGGTAGCGTTCTGGATAATAGAACCAGGCGCCAGTGCTCCAACGTTGCATTACTTGTGCGGAGTGGGTCCATGCGTTTATTCCGGCGGCTACAATGGCACTGTGGTCACTAGTGTCTATTCTAGCCCACTGAATGTCCCAATTCCTAGTGGTTCGCAGATAAAGGCCTCGATATTGTTCTCCAGCTCAGCTCCGCTTGTTGCTGGTCAATCAATTCAAATTAGTATAAGCACTTCTGCCGGTCAGGAATTCGGAAGGAGCATCGCGCTCCCGTAGTTCCAGTGTCTCTCTGTGCTAGAGCAACAGGCGCGGGAAAGGAGTATCATGGCGGGAGTTCAAGGAATTGAAGAGACCAGATCGCTTATTCGATCTTCAGGCATTTTCCTACAGCTACTTCAGATGGCTGGGAATCCCGATTCTTAGGATATTCACCAAGATCCCCGACAGCCTCAAGGCCGCAAACAAGAAAGTTCACCCCGAGGCGTATGCTTCCGAAATCGGCTTTCTGCTCGTTCTCTCGGTCATCATAAGCGACGTCCTAGCAGTTCTACTTTGGGGCATCATTGGTCCTTACGCGATACTCCTTCCAATCAATATTCCTTTAGCGGTACTCGCTCTTATGGTCTATTCACCTGCCGCAGCGGCTAAGAGTAGAGCATCTAGCCTAGACACCGAAGTTCCCTACGCAGCAGCCTACATCACAGTGATGTCAACTGGCGGTGTCTCAGCGATAAAGAGCTTTGAGAGGCTTAAGGATGTAGAACTCCTTCCTCAGGTGCGTGAAGCCGCTGCTCAGATGGACATTGATGTAAAGGCATTTGGTGTAGATCCCATTACTGCAATGAAGAAATCCGGAGAGGATCTACCATCGAAAGAATACAAGGAGTTTGTATTGGGATATGCTTCTACGACTATTGCCGGAGGAGATGTTACTCACTACCTAATGCGGAAGACTCAGACTTTCTTCGAAGGAAGAGCAGCCAAGTTCAGAATTATGGGTGAGAGGATTGCGATGCTTATGGAAGGGTTCATTACGATCACGGTGCTTCTTGCCCTTGGGGTCTACAGCCTCTTTATCGTCTCTAAATTGATACCGGCCCAACTCCCTATCTTCTCCGTGGGAACTTTTGTTATCTTTGCTTACATTCTGCTCCCTGTTACCGGGGCACTCTTCATCTATTTCGCGGACATCATCCAACCGAGATATCCTCTCAATGATTGGCGTTCGTACAAGATCATGGTATTCGCCCTTCCACTTCTAATAGCTGGACTCGTACTTTTCGTCCTTCCTTCCATCACGCCATCGCTGGCGCAAGTTATCCCAACCTATACTTTTCTGGTTCTGCTGAGAGAAAGTCTCGGGTTACAACCCGGCTTCGAAGCCTCTCTCGGCCTTTCACTTACATTCCTCCTTTACTTTGGAGTTCTCAGCATCACGGACTATAGGTATTCTAGAGAAGGAGGCAAGATTCTGAGTGGCCTCACCAGTTTTCAAAGGGATTTTGTCGAAATTAGGAAGACTGGCATGAGTCCCGAAAGATGTATAGCGAATCTCTCTTCAAGAAACTTTGGGGGCTTCACCCCCCATCTGAAGATACTTTCAAATCAGATCGGGTGGGGTCTGCCTCTTTCCAAGATATCCCAATCCATTGCAGGAAGGATTAGAGGCTGGGTTGCTAGAATGAATCTTTTCCTTTTGGTTGACGCTGTCGACGTGGGCGGTGGAACTCCAGAGACCCTCGAGACACTAGCGACGTTTGGGGAGAGTGTCCAGCAGTTGGAAAATGAGAAGAAGATGGCGCTCCGCCCTCTAATGCTAATTCCTTACATCGGCGGAGTCATTCTTGTTGTATCCACACTCATGATGCTATCATTTATGGCTAATATGGCCAGCGTAGCCGGACTCCAGTTCGCGCAAGTCGAATTCGTCAGACTCTTTGTGCCTCCGTTGGTACTTCAAAGCATGATCACAGGGATAGTAGCTGGGAAAGTGGCAGAAGAGAAGGTTTCTGCAGGATTCAAGCATGCATTCGTACTTGTCTTGTTAACCTTAGTCTTTGCTATTATGACTCCGCTTCTAGTCAGCTCAATATCTTTTAGTTGATGATCATAGATTGTCTAAGAGAGTAAGATCCAGGAGAGGGAAGAAAGCTGTAAGCGTTCCAATTTCTTCCATCATAATCGGCTCCACCATCCTAACCGCTATCTTCGGAGCCGTACTGCTATCCACCCAATTGATTGAAAGTCAAGCTGAGAGAGTCGAATTTGAGCAAGCGAAAAGCGCATTCCTGCTGTTTGCAACGAGTTTCGAGGACGTATCACTCAAGCCCCAGTCCGCATCTCATACAGTCATCCACACGCGTGCTGGAGGATTGAACCTAGTTAGAGATATCGGAGATATCGAGATCAAAATCATTAATGGAAGTACGGAGACTATAATTTATTCTCAGTCAGTCAACCATCTTCGATTTCTGGGTGGGAGGCTAGTGACCGTCCCAGGATTAACCTATCTCAAAGGGACGGGATCTCCGATAGTTCAAGGTTTCTCTGAGCCTCTCGGTCACGTGTATGTGAATCAGTCAGGAGGGGCTTGGACTGTCCTTGATTATTCCAGAGCCAGAGTCGTTAGGCATGGTAGCTTCTATCTCTATACTCAGCAGGGTCTCAATGAGAAGGTTAACCTGCTTGAGGTAACCTTCGTCCAGTTACTTCCAGGGGATACATTCGGCTCTGGGACGATCCGGATGCGTGCAGAAAACATCAACGTTACAACCACCGCATTCCGGTTCAATGGGAATGAAGTCACCATAGAGGTGAGTTCCCTCGGAGTTACAGAATCAATTGTTCTAACTGGGGAGGCCAACGATGTAGCTACGGTTGTCAACCTTGTTGTTGCCTTTGTCAGGGTCTCAACTCTTTAATGGAGTCATGAAGTTGACATTCCTTAGATCTTCATACTTGCCCTTGGGAGTTGAATGATCGGCATTGGTACAGCCCATATACGAATACGTCTTCTCTGGGCTCGTTATTGTTCTCATGGTCACCGCCTCTCTCTCTACCATCTTTCCTATTACATTAGCTCACCTATCGCAGACCAACTCGCTCCAGCTTCAGGGGAATGCAAGAAATATTCTGGATAAATTGCTGCTAACTCCTGGAGATCCCTACGACTGGGGGACCGACCTATCAATAAACTCAACGCATTCTGACGGGTTAAGAGACTTCGGCCTTGCGGGCTCGCTCAGCTTCAATTCTCTCTACCGATTAGATCCAAGCAAAGTCGAGAGGCTGATTAACACTTCAACGATTGACAATCCGTTCTATATTCCCCCGGAAAGGGTAGCTGAGATAATGGGAATTGAGAAGGAGTTCGGTTTCAGCCTTTCTCTCGAGCCTGTCCTCCAAATCTCAGATCACATCTTAAACAAAACCATCGTGACGCGAATAACAACCCCAGAGACTATCCCGGTTGCCAATGTTAATGTTACAGCAGTTCTAATTAGATTGAACTTACTAAATGAAGGAGAGTTTGAAATAGCAACATCCTCAACCGACTGGAACGGCACCGCCGTACTCGACTTCTCAAGTGCCGATAATTTTCAAAGTGTTGCTTACATTATCCTCACTGACTATTATGATATCAGGACCAGGACAGTAGGAGGAAGCAATGTGACTGAAGCTGTTCTCATAGGGAACAACATAGTTGTAAAGTATCCCGATGGGACAAACCTGGAGGAGGCGATAGGCAACTCAAGATCGCCAGTTTACGCTGTTGGTAACAGGACATACCTAGGTGAGTTCGAAAGCTCCTCAGCGTCGATTTCTGCGTATCAATTGGAGGATGGAGGGAAGACCTTCGTTATCTATCCTCTCTCCAATGCTGACCCAGACATTAGCCTTGCGACATTCATCACAGATATCGGTGGGGAGACGAAGCTGGTCGCCGCCTTCAGGCCATTCCCAACTACGTATGAGACAGGGCCTCCAGCTGGTTCAACACGCTATACTCTAACTAGATTGGTCGAAGTTGCAGGAGTTTCAATGCGTGTCAATTTCCATATCTGGAGGTTGAGTGAATGATTCATGGGTCCCGCATGGGTCAGTTCAGAATCCTGGAAGTGGTTTTTGCAGCCGTTATTCTCACAACGGCGTATTCAGTCGCTATTTTCATAATGGAGCCAGCTAACAACCCGGCGATTCGGACCAGTGATGATATGGAGATTCTGGCGTTTAATGTACTCAACCATATGGCTCAAGGTGGTACGTTCGATCGAGTAACGAGGGAAGAAAATTGGGAAGAGGGGATAAAGATTGCAATAACGAGATTGATGCCTCCAGGTACTTACTTCAATATGACAGTCTTCAATGCAACAATAAATGGACCAACTGCTATCCTAACTCCTCTCAATGCATCTCCAATTACAAATGTCCAAGCTGCCGAGGCTCTCGAGGCCTTTCAGAGGTCTCCAGAGATCTCATCGTCAACCCTTACTTACACTACAAAAAATGGACAATTCCTAGTACTTAGAATTATTGTCGCAGCGGCAGGTGGTGTCTCTCTATGAGAATCCTTCGAAGGAGGGGAGCGAAAAAGGGACAGTTTGTTATACTCGCAGCAGTGACAATGGCTTTGGTGATACTAGCTCTCTCTGTTCAAATATTTGGCGCCTCCAACATTAATCAAAAAGTCAAATTCGATAGCTATAAAGAAGTAGTCGAGACGGTCAACTCAGATTATCAGAACGCTTTTTCATTCGCATTGAGGGATGCTACCAGGAAACGTGCACAGATATCGAACGAGTCCGAACTCTTTTCTAGATTCGACGAGATGAGTCTTACTGATCAACTCGCCAACTCGACGTATGGAGATGAAAATCTGATAGCGAACACCACGATAGAGTTTCTAGATTCTTGGGCGAAAGTATCGAAGGTTGCTTTGGCAGGATACGGCCTGGCCATTGATATCGACACCCCTTCGATCAGAATTACTTACTTTTGGAATGGAGAGACTGCTAACTCATCCGCTACAGCTAATGTTGCCTTCAACATTACGAGAATCGGCTTAACGGGATTCAAAGCGAGCCATTTGCTCCTACTAGAGGCTACCATTGACTCTGACGATCTTGATGAGCAGTGGGCGGCAAACGACAACATAACAAGAATTAGATTGAAAGTTACCGGACTAAACGGAGTAGCCGTGAACGATCTGAATCTAAGTAACTTTGCGGTGTATAATCTAAATTCAAGTACACCCGGCGTTTGGAAGGCTTCACCACTCTTGGAGGTATCGTACAAAGGGTTAGGAATCTATGACCTTCATCTAGCACAACACTCGATCCCACCCGATGAAACAAGGTATTTCCTCATAATTATCTCCGACAATTCCGGAATTCTTCTTCTTGTTTCATATCACCCCTAGAATCTCGATTGCTCTACCTTGATATCAACTGGAGTTAATTAGGCCTATAACATTTTCGCGCTGAACCTCCCTTAGGAAGATTATGGACAACAGAGGTATCGCTGCCAGAAATAAGATAGATGAAAATGAATCAAATTCCAAAGCCTTTATTGATCCAGCGGCTAGTTTAACCATCAAGTTAATGGGGGAACCTCGCAGGGCAAACCAGCTCATTGTGAGTAGGGTCGCTATAACTGAATATGCCAGTTGTGTCAAAGTCTTAGTCTTGAACCTTGCGGAAATTACGCCTCCAAGTAGAACAAACATTATAGTCATTAATGATCCAAGAACTAGGATGTTTGCGGTATTCTCGATACTAATCCCCATGACCTGAAGTATTATCATCCACGCTACAACCTGAGTGATTCCTAGGAACATATAGAACAAGAGCTTACTAGAATAGATATCGAGTCGAGTCACCGGTGTTACTAAAAGGACGCCGAGAGTCCTTCGCTCTCTCTCCTGAGTCAGCGAATCCATCGCTAGCCCTCCGGAAATTAGGGCTGGAAGAGAGAAGATAAGCGGGATCATTATCGCATATGTAGTCTCAAAGGCATAGAAGCTTGCGACTTGGCTTGAGGCTTGTTCTCCATTAAGTGGCTTGTTCTCAAAGCTCGCGAGTACATTTTCCTCTTTGACATGCTCAGTGTCCAGTCTCTGCTGTCTAGCAGCTTGTTGGAGATCTTCGAGTGATTCCTTCGATAGGCGGATTAGGGTTGATGCAATTGGAGAATCTCTCATCCTGAGACTTACGAAGATTGGATCACTGCCGCCAAGCTCATCACCACTAACCCGAATATCCAGGTCGATTCTGGAATTTGCTATAAGCTCATTAGCCTCTTCGACTGTATCCACCCGAAGAACGTAAAGACCTCTATCTGACAGGGAGTTAGCGAGGGTCGTGGTGCTCTCACCTTGCCCCTGTATTACCACACTCATTGATCCAGTCTCCAACTCTCCTCCTCCGGCTGAGAATGCGAAACTTGATGCTAATGAAACTGAGAGGAGGACTGTCAGAAGCTGAATTACGATGGTAAACGGAAGGGTTCTTTCCTTCGAGAGTGATACAAATTCCTTTCTGATAAGAACAAGAAACCTCTGTGAAGCTCTAAATGTTTCCAACTGCTACACTCCCAAAAGATTGATCATGAGACGAATTATGTAAATGACAAAGACGATGTGGAGCAATGAAGAAAGAAGAATAAACAGCGGGTAGAATCTCTGCCCCCCATATATTAATCCTGAAGAGACAAGGGCAGAAGTTGCCATATGTAGCAAAAACGGAAATAATAGAAAACCAATTTGGCTGGTCTCGGAATAAAGGCTTAGAAGCGGAAGAAATGATACGGCGAGAAGGAGTATGAAGACCTTTTCCCCAATATAGAAACCGCCGGCAGAAAAGAGTGTAAGTTTAATGACGGAACGAATGTCTCTTCTAACTCTTCCCTTTAGGACAAGGGCATACAGTCCGATTGATTTCAGTGTCTCTGTCACCAAGGCAGAGGCAATCATAATGAGCAGAAATCCTCCCAAACCACGGAAGAAAATACCAAGAGTGACTAACATTAGCTGAACCGAGAATGCGAAGAATACGGATGCAAAACCTAGCGGAATAATGAATGACTCTCTCGAGATTAGAAGCTCCAGACCGTCTACGATCTTAGGTATCAATCTCTTTTGAACAAAGAAAGACTCCTCTGAGATTAGGGAACCCGCGACCGCAAAAATCGAGAGGGAGAGAATCGAAAACGGGATTGTAAACTTGAGAAAATCCTGGATTGTGAGTCCTCCGCCTTCAGTAATCTGCATGAGCCCTGTTACGGGTGACACCAGCGAGACGGGGAAGGTTAGTGGAAGTGCCGAAGGTGCAATAAGATATAGAGATAGAAATGTGCTAAGGAACACAGATATGACTGTTGCCTCTTTGAAACCCCTTGATAGCATTACCGAAGTCAGTGATACCGCAAAGAACATCAATATGGCGGGTAGTAATAGAAGCACCATAATTCCTCCTTCGAGAACCCCAATCTTGCTACTACCTTCAATGAAAAAACCCTGTAACTGCGTGATTGCGAATGTTCCTACTACTGCGATGATTAGGTAGGGCAGAGTCTTTCCTGCGACTATTTCGAATCTTCTCAACGGAGTAGCTAGCAGCATTCTTCCCTTGGCTCCAGTTTTTTCGCTCATCATACCATTACCGTACATTTGGGAGAGGAAGAAAGTGGGTACGAGAAGCGAAACAGCGACAATGGTTGATAGGAATGGGAGTGGAGGAGCGAGCTGAGATGGCGTGGTGAGAACATCAGGCCCAACTTGAGAGTTTACCGGAATTACGGAGGCGGAGGTCGGAGGAGATGGATTTGTCTGTTCTCTTACAGGTTCTCTCTCCGCTGGAGATTCAACTGGTTGGATGCCCCGGTCGATTATTATTGCCTCGTTTGGGGTAATTATCCGTCTCTCAACTTCGTTATACGAGACACTGACCAGTACCGGAAAGATCATATTTGCCTGATCTGGATTCAAATCACGCTGTCGCCTAAGGACTGCCTCCCTGTTCTCCCTCCAGACTTCTTCAAAAACCGTCGTAGCTGCTATCGATTTCTGATTCTGGCTGTCAAAGTATAGTATCTCCCGGCCAATTACCAAGTCCAATTGGCCTGAGGATAGCTCCGCCAATGCCGTTGCTCGGTCATTGAATGAATAAGTTGAGAATTTTGTTTCACTCTCCAATATTTCATCATAGTCTCCAACAATCACTCCCACGGCGTAGAGTCTATTTGTAACTTGAATGCCAGAAGTTGGAGTAACTGCCACAAAGGCCATGATCAAGGCAGTAAGGAGAATACTAGCCAAGAGGGATTTCGGCGAGGTTTTTCTCCAGGCCCTCAATACCTCCCATTTACTAAGGTGGAGGATCCGTCTACTCGATATCATGAGACCCGTCAACTAGTCCCAAGAAGATGTCTTCGAGTGAATCTGATTTTGTGGTTATCGAGAGAGTTCTGCCACCAGTCCTGCCAAGCCACTGAAGAAGTGCATTAGTCTCATCGATATTTTCGTACTGCACAGAATACCCTCTGTCCTGATTACTTTTGGCATGGAAGCTCGCAGGGACCTTTTGATTCTCAGGGGATTCAAAATCGATGAGGTATTTCTTTGATCCGTACTTCGAGAGAAGCTCATCCATAGAAGCCAGCGCAATTATTCTGCCATTATTAACAATCGCAATTCTATCACACACATACTCAACTTGAGCCATATTATGAGCACTGAAAACGATGGTCTTTCCTTGCCTTGCTAGATTCTTGATATGTTTGATAATGGCTCTGATTGAGATGACATCAAGCCCAGAAGTAGGTTCATCGTAGATTAGGACGGGCGGGTCATGTAACAAACTGCGCGTAATTGCTATCTTCCTCTTCATCCCTTTGGAGAGGTCTCCCACTACTCCTGTGTTCTTGATACTCAGTCTAGATAGATTCTCTGAAATTCTCATGTCAGCCTCACTCCTCTTTGTTAGGTACAAATCGGAAAATAAGTGGAGGTAATCCATAATCGACATTTCTTCGTATAACGAATCTTCTTCAGGTAGGTAACCGATGTTTTCTTTCACCTTTATTGTATCTCTTACTGAATCATAGCCTAACACAGATATCTTACCTACAGAAGGTCGTAGAAGTCCCGTAATCATCTTGAGTAGGGTGGTCTTCCCTGCCCCGTTCGGTCCAACTATTCCGAATATCTCTCCTCTTCGAATTGAGAGATCAATACTTCTGACTGCTTCGAATCCGTTAAAATATCTAACGAGACCATCAGCTTTTACCGCGATCTCGTTACCGTCGTGCAAATATTGTCTATCTGCTGTTTACCTAAATCGATAAAAGGGCGTGGATATCACAAAGGTACAAACTTCCACGCCAAGCCTCTAATCCCCGTTACATCCTATCGGGTTTGGCGCCGGGTACTGGGTGGAACTTGATCTTTAGGCTCTCCGTATCTTGAAACTCATGTCCATAGCATGACTTGAATTTGTCAGAATGCCCATAGAAATTATGTCGATTCCTGCTTTAGCATAAGCTTCTAAATTGTCGAAACGTATACCCCCCGACACCTCCAGGGCTACTTTTCCCCTAAGGCCTTCTTTTTCAAGGTGAATAACTGCCTCTCTCACATCCTCAACACTCATATTATCAAGCATAATTATATCAGCACCAGATCTGGCAGCTTCACTGGCACCTTCAGAAGTATCAACCTCGACCTCAATTCTCCCTCCTTCATCTGGCATGGACTCTCGAATCCTTCTAATGGAGCTACTGATAGTTCCCATTAATGAAAGATGATTGTCTTTTATCAAAATCATGTCATGGAGGTCGCTTCTGTGTGGATCCCCGCCTCCCAATTTGATGGCTCTCTTCTCCATGAGACGCAGGCCAGGTATTGTCTTTCTTGTTCCAGCGACTCTAACGGCAGAATTTATCCGATTCACTATGTCTACTGCTCTACGTGTGGCAGTCGCTATTCCACTCATGTGCCCCAGGATGTTTAAGGTAATTCTCTCAACTGCGAGCATGTTTCTCGCGTTTCCCGAAACCGTAACAAGGACATCACCAAATCTAATGGTGCTTCCATCATTGAAGTTCCATTTCTGTTCTAGTCCCATTCGATTAAGAAGGGTCGATACTTCATCGATCCCTGCAATAACCGCTTCTTCCTTCATTTTGATTTCCCCCCTTGCCTCGAGCTCTTTTGGAACTAGAAGATCAGAAGTTATGTCTCCTCGCCCATAGTCCTCATCCAAAAACCTCTGCATCTCATCATGATCCGCTGGAGCCATGCCGCAATTACATCGCCTTCGCAAGATATAAAACGGCGTTATGAGGTATTCCTTCTTGGTGGTCTTGCAGGAAGCCTCTATGCAACTGAAAGGAGACGTCGTCTCTGAGATCAGTAGACTGAAGCTGGAGAGGAATGCCGTTATCTTGGCTCACAACTATCAAAGGCCTGAAATTCAAGACATCGCAGATTTTGTCGGTGACTCCCTAGCACTCGCTAGAAGGGGTGCCGAAACTAATGCTGAGGTTATTATCTTCTGTGGTGTCCACTTCATGGCAGAGACCTCCTCAATCCTCTCACCAGAGAAGAAAATTCTAATACCTGATCTAAATGCCGGATGTTCGCTTGCTGACACTATAACCGCCGAAGAGCTTAGGCGGTGGAAAAAGAGGCACCCTGGCGTGGTGGTGGTCTCATATGTTAACACTACCGCAGATGTGAAGGCTGAAAGCGACTATTGCTGCACTTCGACTAATGCAGTGAAGATTGTTAATAGTATCCCGGCGAATAAGGAGGTTCTTCTGGTACCTGATATCTACCTCGGGGCCTATGTAGAAAAAATGACTGGGAGGAAGATGCATCTTTGGCCGGGACAGTGCCATGTCCATGCAAAGCTCACTCCAGAGGCGATTACTGGACTGAGAGAGGAGAGACCTAATGCAGAGTTCTTAATCCATCCCGAATGTGGTTGTATTACTAACGCGATGTACTACTTAGGCGAGGGAAAGATCTCTGGAAAGGGTACACACATTCTCTCTACCGACGGGATGTTAAAGTGTGCCAGAGAGTCAACTTCCAATGAATTCATCGTTGCCACTGAAACTGGCATCCTACATCAGCTGACTAAACAGAATCCAGGGAAACAGTTCTTTCCAGCGAAGGATGATGCGGTTTGTGAATATATGAAAATGATTACACTCGAGAAGGTTCATTATTCTCTACGTGACATGATTCATGAGATCAAAATCCCCACTGCTATTGCTGGAAAAGCACGGCTAGCTCTAGAGCGGATGGTGTCCGTCAAATAGCTAACCTTTGAGCCCGCCCCTGCTTGTCCAAGCAACCATCCCCCCACTTAGAGACGGGAATCTGAAATCCCATGGAGATTGAACGTAATCTAGATACGTAACCGTGTTCTTCCTCCCTCTGAGCTCAGACCTCTCACTTCAAAGTCCTCCTTCTTCAGATCACCATTTGGACTTGTGTCTCAATGGCTCAATATGTGGATCGTTAAGCACGTACATATGCTGATAGAGGGCGGTAGGTGCAGTTACGAGCACATGCTTACAGGTTCTCTTCAGTTCACGAAGTATGTGATATCCCCCCTGCTTCACCAAATGCTCTAGAACTCCGATGCAAAGTCCAATGTCGACGCTTTGATCTTCATGCGGAATTGCTGAGGATTCGATGTCCAAGATCTCGAGTTCGTGATAGGCAGACCCCAAGTTTTTTGAGTAAGTGACCCCTTTCTCAAAAACATCGTAACTGTAGATATCCATCCGTACATCCGGGAATTCTAGTTGAAGCATGAAACCTATTTCCCAAAGCCCATTCCCGCATCGATGACTTTGTAGACTTCCTCTCCTGAATACAGCCATCTCCTCAGATGGTGGTTTATGTACGCCTCGCTCATCCGCCCCTTCTATCCTCGAGCTTAGCCATCGTAGTTTGTAAATAGCTCGCTGCAGCGATCTAGTTTCCTTTAACGCCAGCCAAAAGGGAGATATAACAAAGAGATTGAGATTACGACCAACTAATTGTTATCCCCAGATCTTAGAAGAGATTACTTCACCAATCGCCTAGTAATAATTGCTGCTGAGAACTCGAACGAGAAAGCCTTGGCTAAGAAGACCGGGCGGGGAGTGAAATCTCAGGTGACTCCCAAGAATTGTGAATTTTGTCCTGGGAATGAGGATAAAACTCCGTCTGCAGATCTGGTTCTGGTGAGCAAGGCAGGAACGCTCGCGAAATTGAGTGATGAGCCTGGAGATTACGTGAAGGGCTGGGCTGTCCGAGCCTTTCTGAATAAATTCCCTGCTGTGACTCCCGATGCCCCTCGTACGTATAGCGATCCACCACTATACAGCGAACCAGCGGTTGGATACCATTACATTGTAGTAATGACGCCCAAGCACAGCATCGATCTATCAGACATTGACGAAGATCAATGGGTCAACGTATTAACTACAGTACAAGACAAATCAAGATGGCTCTACTCTAAGAAGAATGTATCCTATGTTGCAATCTTCATTAATCACGGTCCAGATGCCGGAGCATCTATAGAGCATCCTCATCTCCAGATGATGAGCTTGCCAATTCTTCCGCCTTCTATTGATCAGGAGGCTCGATTCGTACAGAAGTCACTTAGGGAACGGGGGATATGTCCGATGTGTGAGGTACTCGAAAAAGAGGAGAAAGGCCCGCGTTTGATAGCAAACGCAAAAAATTTTCTAGTCTTGGCTCCATGGGCTTCGGTCCATCGTTATGAATTCTGGGTATTCCCGAAACCTCATCAGACCAGTTTTCTAAAAGTGACCCAAAGACAGCTCGGAGAGCTAGCCGAGATTCTTAGATTGAGCCTGAAAGCTTTGGCTAAAACCCTCAACAACCCTTCATTCAATCTGGTCATTCACACATCTCCGGAGAAGAAGACCTCAAAACAAATCCATTGGCACCTAGAAATTTACCCTCGTCTCTTTAGACGAGCAGGGTTGGACCGAGGAATGGGCATTTATGTCAATACTGTTCCTCCCGAGCGTGCAGCAGAAGAGCTACGAAAGACGATTCAAATTCTAGGCAAGAAGAAGCCTTAGCTAAGCTTCGATCATTGGCCCATGATCTGAAGTATGATCTCCCTCTCGCGGGGCCGAATGTCACACTCTATGAAAACTACCTGCTGCCACGTTCCAAGAAGCAACTTTGCCCCTTCGAACGGGATTGTCAGACTCGCCCCTACCAGTGAAGCTCTGACATGTGAGTGTCCATTATGATCGTGCCAAGTATTCTCATGCTCATACCATTTATCCCTCGGAGAGAGAGTTTCTAGCATAGTGGGGAAGTCTTGCTTCAGGCCCGGTTCATACTCCATTGTCGTCAATGCACCGGTGGAACCCGGAACGAACACTGTAACAATCCCTTCTGTCAAACCTGACGCCTCGACTTCATTCTGCACTTTCGAGGAAAGATCTAGGATACTGTTCTCACCTTCAGTTCTGATCTGGAGTCGTCTCGTTTTTACTGTCATGTTCTATTCTCTCGAAGGCGGCAGATCAGGCTGTCAGTCTAATTCCTTTACCACGTTCAGACAGCGGAACTCGTACGACGCTTGTGTCTGCCAGCTTACTAAAGAGTCTCTGCCTGCCTTCCCCGAAGGCTATGAGTCCTATCAGAACATCCAATGGAATGACAAATGCCTTTCCTATGCTCTCAATTATCGCACTAGATAATTCGGGCTTATTTCCATTAATCCCTACGACTTTCAAGTTTAGCAACTGCTTTCCGATGGACTGGCCTAAAACATGGTCAAAATATGTCCAGTATAGTAGGAAAACTAGCGAGTTGGCGCTAATGACTGGGAGGAAGAAAGCAAACGGAGAGAAAGGAAAGCTAAATCCTGGACTTGAGCCGCCAAGGGAAGCCGCGAAGAACAGAGGGAAAGCTAGCAGCGAGACGAGTAAAGTGACTCCTACTCCAACTAGAACGGCATCAATTAGCCATGCAACAAACCTATCCTCCCATGTCGCAAGCTCAAGTTGAGGTCCGGAGTAATCTGGGGGCAACGCGGTATTTCAGATTATTCACGCTTAAAATAGTTTAACGCTTCCAATCATCAGGTAAACGCGAGCTGTGTTTATGAACGACTATCCATCCATCAGCTCTTTTTTCTAGGACATAGGTTACCCTGGAGGTTAAGCTGATCTTTCTCCCCTCAAAAGTATAGTTATTGACAAGTATTCCACCATAGTCGAGGTAGAATGTCGCAATTGCTACAACCCCAATCAGATCGATTTTTAGCTCACGGATAGTGTATTGGTAGTCAGATAGAGAAGCAAACGCAATCTCCTCTTGGGTGATGGCTTCTTCAACTGTTTGTCTAGAATATGGAGGACTGTCATCAAACTTGCTAAATCTACCATCTTCTGCATACAGTTTTGATAGAAGGCTGAAGTTTCTGTTTTTCCCAGCTTCCAAAACACCATAGATCACGTTCTTGATCTTCTTCTCCTCTTCCCCAGACATAGCAGTAAATTCTCCGACTTGCCCAATAATAGGCCTTTGGAGGGCTAGTAGCCAGTGGTATTAGTTGAGGACGACTTCGATGCTCCTTGGGAAAGAGACCGGTAATAGGTTTAATAGATTATCCACACAGGATACTTCAATTCGAAAAGTACCTGGGGATTCTGGTGACCAACTGACCCCGGGAGTTAAGAAGTCACCCTCGTTTACTTGGAGGTTAATGAATGATTGTTCGAATACTACAGACTCATCGGAATTATCGATGACTCGTACAAGATAGGTGAATGCGACTGTTCTTTCAAAAATGTTTGTTGCTGTTGATTGAATAATGACCAAGCTTCCAATTTGAAGATTCTCTAACGGGTTTCCAAAGGAATTTACCAACTCAATCTCTCCTAATCCGATACGAAGGCTATCTTCGAGAAATTCTAGTAGTTGAGATATTTCCCCCTCGAGGTTCTGGACATTCTCTTCGGCCGCCAGAAGATCCGCTTTTACCAAATCCAACTCAAGCATTAACTCGTCCAGCTCTCCCACTCTAACTTGAAGTTCTGAAATCATTCCTTCTTTCTCTGATAATTCCAAAAGAGCTTCATCGCGTGATTCCTCGACTCCTTGGAGCCGAGCCACCTGAGTCTCCTGATCACCGATCTGATCTTGTAGTGTTATTACTTCAAGTTCCCGTCTAGACACCTCATTTTGCGCTTCTCCAAGCGACAGAATTGTTTCGTCCATCTGAGCTTGAAGTGAAGATAATTCGGCTAAGGCCACTCCAAGCCTCTCATCCTCGATAGTTTCCACTTGCCCAGGGTTTGATAATTGAGCAATCCCGTACCCTCCGACTCCCCCCACGATTAATCCTAAGATTAGGAACATTACCGTCGGTCGGTTCATGTGACATCTATGGTGTTCGAGTATCTATCCTTTTGTCTGTCTGTTATGGACTTGAATCTCATTGCCAAAGCTATGAAGGTATTTATCATCCCCCAACGAATATTGTATCATTGGAAACCGAAGGAATTAACATAGATCAAAGCCTAGACCAAAGAGGTCCATTATGCCCCATGCCCATTATCAAAACTGCAAAAGCTATTGCTCGAGCTTCAGCCTTTTTGGCCGGGCAAGCAGACCCGACGCAATAACATTGATTTAGTTAGATCCCCTCGATTTATCCGAAATGCAGTTCGGAATAGTGCTTCCGATCACCGTAGGTCAGCGGTGGAAGAAGCTGATTGTGAAGGCTGTCGAAAAAATTGAAATCTTGGGATTTGAGTCGATACTGGTCTGGGATCACTATATGCTCCCCGCCTCAAACAGCACTTTGGAGGCCTGGTCCCTCTTAGCGTATCTTGCTGGCAAGACCTCAGTTGTCAAACTCGGAACCTGTGTTACACCGATTCCATTTAGGCCACCGTCAATCCTGGCAAAGCTGATAGCGACTGCTGACCAATTGTCAGACGGACGGGTGATACTAGGTGTGGGGGCTGGATGGCACAAGCCTGAGTTCGAAGGTTATAGTAATTGGGATGAGAATGAGGTTAGGTTCGAGAAGACTGTTGAGGGTTTGGAAATCATGACAAAGCTATGGGTTGAAGATTCACCGAGCTTCACTGGCAAGTATTACCAGATGAAAGACGCAGTACTAGAGCCTAAGCCGACACAGAAACCGTATCCTCCTCTCTGGTTTGGAACAGTTGGGAGAAAGATGATGAAGGTGATGATGAAGTACGGAAATGGTTGGATTCCCACCGGCATTTCACCAGAGAAATATGGGGAGTTGGTGCGCGAACTTCGAATGGAGAAAAAGCACATTACGCTTGCATACTTCGACAGGGCGATTGGGATAGGAGGAAATGGAATTGAGGAGGCAGTAGAGAAGTTTTCCCAGGCTGGGTGTCAGTACTTTCTTCCTCTGTTGAGGTATGAATCTCCCGACTCGATGTCGGAATTGGAGAGGTTCTCTAAGGAGATAGTCCCATCCTACAGATAGGAAAATCGATCTAGATACTCTCGACTATGTCTTCGAAGTGTTCCGCCGGGACAGCACTCATTGTTTGGACAGTCATGCGTCCCTTTGACGCCGTTAGCGTGCTCAATTTGAGGATAGTGTCGAGATCGGGTGCCTCTAAGATGGTAACGAGATCGTAAGGCCCCGTAGTGATATATTCGGCGTAGATACTGATTCCCATATCATTTGCTTGCTTCTTGAATTCGCTCCTCTTCGCTCGGAACTGTTTGATGTCCTTTAGGCCTTCGGGAGTGAAGTTCAAGAGTCGGATGAAGTATGGCATGTTTCCCTCTCAATCGGGTGGGATATGAATGCTTCTCCTTTTGATGGAATCGTGATCAGGTGGTCCTGGCTGGTTGCTCGACCGTGGGCCAGTACCACCATGCCTCAGGGAGACTTACCTAAAGTCCCTCTTGTCAAAAGGTTTCCATGATGTATAAAACCCAAAAGTCAAATTGATCATACGCTGTGCTCATAGTCGGACCAGACGCTATTAGTTCGGTCTGTTCGAAAGACTGTCCTCTTTTTTTCTATCTCCACTTTGATTTCCATGTTAGACCATTGAAGCGCGAAATCGTTTGCTAGTACCAGAAGCCTCGTGAGTGTCTCATTACCGCGCCTTGTTAGGGTATAGATCTTTCTTTTTCCAAACTTTTTCTCCTCGATGAGACCTTTCAAAACGAGGAGTTTTAGTGAGTCTTTGAAGACGGACCACGAGAGGTTCGCTACCGACATGATCTGACTTGCCTTTACCGCGCCGCTACCTACTGCATCAAGGATTGCAGCGTACGTCTCGAGCCTCGACCTCTTCGTCCCCAAAGTAACTTTCAGTCCTCTGAGGTCCTCTTTGTTTTGTTGGACATTCACCTATAAAGACACCCATTATACTCTAAAATTGATCGTCTCTCTCAAGACTTTCGATCACTAGGCCGTCACAATTTTTCAAGGTAATTGTCGTGTTCTTTCGATATTCTTCTCGTAACAAAGGGTACGAGCAGATCCTTTTAGGAATTCCTCGTTTTCAATTTCTCGAATTGCCCTCTATAATGCGACGTGGGTTCCTGTTGGTCTTAACATTAATCCTCCTCCTAAACACCTCAGTACCTATTTCGGTCCGAGGTCAGGATAATCAACTTGCAAATTCTAGATCGACAGCAATTAGTGAAGCTGAAGCTGCGATCGCTGAAGCTGAGGAAGCGGTAGCTGCTGCGGCTGAATTGGGAGGAGATACCGAGGCAGCCCAAGCTTATTTGAATGAGGCTAGGGGCAGTCTAGAGCTTGCCATAGCAGCGGGTCGGAATGGTGGTGAGGATGACGCAATATTGCTTGCTAACGAAGCAAAGGAGTTTGCCCATTTTGCAAGGAACCTCGCAGATGAGGAGAGGAATGCTCTACTTAATCAACGAGATGATGAACCGGTCGCAGTGATTGATCGCGAAGTTGTGGACCTAGAGATTCGCGAGAGGCTCTTCTATCTCTTGGAAAGTCTCGAAATAGAGAGAAGAGAATTTATCGGCATATTGGAAGGTTTTGATAGAGAAGTTGACGTTGTGGAATTAGCCGAGCTTTTGCGCTACGTAGGAGAACTTTTCCACATTATTCGTGAGAATATAGCGGTCGGCAGGTTCGACCTAGCAGAGAGAGGAATCTACAATGCAGAAATCATCCTTGAGAGGGTATGGGTAGGGATTGGAGAAATTGAAAGGGACATTAGACAGCAGGCGGACGGGGAGATTGCCGAACATCTCTTACTGCTAGCGGAGGAGATTGACCAAGAGAAAAGGGATCTGCTCGATAAGCTTGAGAGAATCATCAGCGATGTAGATGGATTTGAAGAACTTAGATCTCTGATAGTCGACGTTTCTGAAATCCTCTCAAGAGTCCGTGAAGATATAGAATTCCATAGATTTGGTAGTGCTGAGGAAGAAATCCATCATGCTCGAGAGTTGCTAGGTGTCATCAGAACGAGGTTAGCAGATAGGGTCTTTGAAGTAGTAGATGTTAGAGATGACGAATTGGACAGAATGCTCCATTTCCTTCAGGAAAAGTTGGCTTTCTTTGAAGACCTGCTAAACGAGAAGGATGAGAAATTAGAAGATGTTGAAAGAGCAAAAGCCATTCTTAGTGAACTTAGAGAACTCTTAGGAAATGCAATACTTGCCATGGAAAATAGTGACAAGAGTGCAGTAGAACAAATATTCAGAGAAGCAATGGGTCTATTGGAGTCACTTCATGACTTTCTTGAGCCACTCCCAGGTCTGCGTGAGGTGGCAAGTGGTTCTATCGAAAGATATCTTGCTGAAGTTAGAGAGGCGATCAGCGAATCAAGAAGACAGCTCGAAAGTGGTAGATTCGCAAATCCAGACAAGGCTGAAGAAGTCATAGTCAAGGCTGAGGAACTTGTAGAACAGGCAATTGTCTCTCTCTCTGATGGTCGGAACGAATTAGCATTCGAGCTTCTCGAGGATGCTTATCGCCTGCTGAGACGAGGCTTAGGAGAGCTGGTTCGTAGTTCGATAGCTCTAGATACCATAATCGCAAGGATCAATCATATTATAGATAAAGTGGGCTCGATAGAGAAAGCCATAGCTGACTCGTTAGATAGAGAGAACTCGGCAATTGTCATGGAGGTTTTGCTGGAGATTAGAACGATCATTTCGCAGGCTAGAAGAGCCATATCGAATGGTGATCTTGAAATTGCGTTGAAGTACACGGAAGAAGGCGAGCTACTGATACAGAGACTTCTCGAGAAGATCTCTCAAGCAAGGGACCCAGACCAAGATGGGGATCCATTCCTCGAAGCAGACAATCTTAGAGAAAGGGCAAGGGGATTGATAAGAGAAGCCGCAGGTCTAGGAATTAACGTAAGAGGTGTAGAGGCTCTAATGACGGTTGGAGATGAAGCCCTCAATATGGCGGCAGGATTTAAAGACGAGGGGAATTCAGACGCAGCAAGATCACTTTCGCGAGTTGCGGCTAGAATCTATAAGGAGGCAGGGGATTTAGCTGAACACATCTTAGATGTTGCATCCCATACAGAGATTGCTAAGTTCCGATCGCTTGGGGAGGGAGAGGATGCAAATGAAATCGTTATCGATAACAATGGGATAGAGATAGAAGTTCGGGAAATTGGTGGAGACTCGAGGCACGTAGCCAAGATAGGTACCTCCATTCCTCGGATAACCTATGTTGTTACTGATGAGGAGGGTCGAGAAGTTGAGTTTTCATCAATTATTAGGTCATTGGTTGAGTTCGAAGACAGAGACAATGATGGAAGAATTCAAGACGAAGAGATCCTACAAATTCTCGGGCTAGATGACATCACATGGACTGTCTCACAAGAAGAGGAGTTCATTGGTGAAGGCAGAAGAGTCATCAAGGTTACATACTCCGCCGAAAGTCTCAATTATGCAATTTCTATAGTCCTTCGAGTGTACGAGAGTATTACTATTGAGTTCTTCAGGTCAGATGAAAAAACCGTCGTATATAGTGTGGATGGGGGAGCTAGAGAAGTGAAGTTTGATCTGATCATAACTAGATGGCCATGGCAATCTACCGACTCTCAACTCGCAATGAGAATGGATCTAGAGGGAGAGGTAGATGAGGGCGTCGTCGCCATCGACGAGGTCAGTGATGACGAGAACCGGCTAGTTTTGAGCTCTCAAGGAGTCGACCTGAAGGTCAAGTGGATTACTAAAGCTAGCCTGGAACAAGTTGATGGATTGACGAGCATAGTTGATGTCGTGACGGCACATGAGATCGATGAAGGAGAACTGAGGGTTGACTTTATTTATCCTAATTTCGGGGATTCGATTCTCATTCATGACCCTAGCGTTGGTCTCATCGACCCTGTTCCAGAGAATGAAGTCGATCCTGAACCCTTGGTGCAGATCGAACCTCAGAATCCCGTGGACATGTTGGAATTGCCAGCACTACCGGAAGTAGAGGTGGAGAACTTCTATCAGTTTGCGAACCCCCTGTTCTTGATACCTATTGGGGTCGGGGTAATAGTCCTAGTTTTGGCGACTCTACTGCTGCGTAGAAGAGCTAGTTAGTTAGCTAGCTTCAGAGTTAAATTCCCGAAGACTTCTACAAGCTCGATGGACGCATATGATTGTGTAACAACTCTGCTGGATATACGAACGTTCGATTCCAAACCTGTCAACTCAGAGATCAAGCTGAAAATTCTGGAGGCCGGCAGACTTACTGGTAGCGGTATTAACACCCAACACTGGCATTTTATCCTGATTGAGGGTAAAGATTCCCTCAAGACGTTAGCTGATGATAGTACGACGGGCCGCTGGGTGGAAAACTCTGACTTTGCCATAATCCTCCTGACAAATCCAAAGTATGGATTTCACCTGATTGACGCGGGGCGAGCTACTCAGGATATGCAGCTTGCTGCCTGGAGCTTTGGTGTCAATTCCTGCGTCTTCACCGGATTTCGTGAAGTTAATCTCCGCAAAGATTTTGATATTCCGATTGATCTGAATCCAACTATTGTTATTGGGTTTGGCTATCCAAGACGAGTGACTTCTGGTAAAACAAAGAACCGACGCGCCCTTGGAGAACTTGTTTCCCTGGGCAAATACGGAATTCGTTTTGATGAAGAGACTTATCGGATGGCACCAACCAAACATCTGATCTGAGGTATTGAATGTATGGGTCGGATGTCACAGGCCGATCTAACAACTCCTCATAATCCAGAATTCTGGTAGTTCACGTATGAAGAAATGCATACGCAGCTGTGAATTCGGAGAGCTCTCCTTTGAGATAGAACAACCTGCTTTTAGCAATGTCCTACGGAGGTAACCTCTCTTCCTAGCAGGTCGGAATTACTTTATCTTCGGAACATTGCTGCCCTTCTGATCTCCAACCAGTTCAGGTCAACATTTCTGTTAGATGACCCGATTCGTGGCTTTAACCCCGCCCGAAGAAGTCCTTTTCGGAGCCAGCTATTGACTATTTTAAAGGAATAGCTATATCCCTCTCTTGATAAAAAGTTACTATCAAGTTACTTAGTAGTAACTCATACTCATTAGCAACTCTATTCATTTGATTGTGTTGTGTTGTGTTTGGTATATAGAGATCTGTTTTTTTCGTGTTCATGGCAGATACGGCCATGTTTTGTCTAGGATGAAGAGGAGGTTTAACCCTTGTTGAGTTAGAAGATGGTTCTATCATCTATCTTCTTGATGTGTTATTATTGTTAGGATTTTGAAAGGAGGCCTTGTTTGCCGTCCGTTCCATTATAGGAGGCTCATTATTAGGATTATTACTGGCTTATTTGTTTGAATGTAAGGAAGTATCAGTATTGATGCGATTGATTGTAGAGACATTCGCAGTAATCAATGAACCTGTCCTTGTTCCCCCTAGTAGGGGGCTAGAGGGTGCATAGTATATTGGTTCCATTTGGACTTATGGAGACGAATAAGTCAGCGTATGTGAATAAGAATGACATGGATTGTAGAGAAGTGGAATGGGCGTTAGTATTGGCTGGCTAGTCTCCAGATACAAGAACGGTCGTAGCGCGCGCGCGCATGATGAATTTGATTCAAGGAAAATATACGGGATGTTCATACTTTAATTTCTCGTCGTTCGACAAGTCAAAGCTTAGGAGGTTTCGATGAATGGGGAACTTAAGGTCTTTCAAGACTGTTGACGGAAAAGTTCAAGAGGAAACTTCCCAACAAACTGAAGGATATAGTTCTTGGATGAACAAAAGGCGTTGTGAGCACTGCGGTGTTCGTGTTAATACCGGATATCACAATTGTAGAAAGATAGAGAGAAAGTGTCCTATTTGTGGTCGAAAATGGAAGTTATCTCATGATTGCAAAAAGAAAGGTGGGAAGCTATTGAATTACAAGGACTATGATCCGAAGAACGATTGGTCGAGCAGCGATATGAAGGTTTGAATTGTTCTCTTCCCTGTTGCCGGATAAACAAACACGATTGAGATTAAAGATGTTCGATTCGGCACGGCGAGAGGGAATAAAATCGGTCTTCTCTATCCGTTATGGGGAGTTTCAGAGTAGAAGTACGATCGGTTGGGTAAGGGAGCTTGGAAGCAGTGATAAGTCCAAGATGGTCTTGGCTTCCATCATTCTAGGATTAGCTGTGATGATGCCATTTCTAACAATCCTGCCTGAGGAATTCACGAACTGTTTGCTCGAGTGTAGGGTGAACTTATTGTGGATTGTGTTGACATTTCCTATGGGTTTCATCATCGCGTCGTATGCAGCATTCGCCGTTCATAGACAAATTAGCAGCTTCTTTGAATCAAGTGTTGATATCAAGCAAGTTACCCGACTTGCGTTCATTTCGCATATGGTAACTCCGATCATTCTGACTTTGACGATTTTTTCCTTGGTATATTATCTGCCTGCTGAGTCTGTGATAGAATTTCTTCCTTTCTTGCAGCCTTGGGCAGATTTATTTACGATAGGAGACCTAGTTGAACTGCTGGCAAGAAGCAGTCCCGGCGACGGGGCAATTTTTCTTGTTGTGATCGCTGTATCGGGGCCACTGTATGTAAGCGGCTTGCGAATCTCTAGGCTGCTACCGAGGAGACAATCATCCATGGGCATTGGTCTCCCGGTTGTCGCAATCGAAATCTTGTTTTGGATTTTCTTGTATGTTTCCATATTTTTTTCTATTAGTCCAGTTACCAGTCCGTCAGGTGGGAACGCTTCACAGTGGTCGTTCTTAATCTGGTTTTATGTTCTTCCGACGGCGGTAATTACAAATTCGGCCCTATATTTGCTCGAGGTATCTGTACTCCGGAAATTCATTTCTAGAGTGGGATGAGAAGAGGGCAATCTATGGACCAGGAGAAAAGATGCCGCCAGATCTAATAGCAGCTTCTAGAATAGGTATCTCGGTCGCCATTGGTTCATCTGCGACAGTATAGCTGTATACTAGGGGCTGTTCCAGCGTGAATCAATTAGTATTATGTATTTAGAAATTGATGTCGTTCACATGCTTGGCTGTCAGGTCTTGTGGCGGAGATATTGGAAAGTGCCGACGGTCATGGCGGTGACGGTTAGTAGAATTAAGGTGATGAGGAGAGCACCCGTAGTGGTGGTTGTCAGAAAAGAAAAGCCCGCAACGTATACGACCTATTTCATACCGGAGGAGTGGATGGATAATATCATACACGGAAGGTTTACGGGCGCAAGTTTCTCAACTTCTCGCCGTTTGATTTCTCGCAAATGAATAGGTTTAGGAGAACAGGTGATAAGTTGTGAGTGAGAAAATACCTTTTGTTTCTAATGTAGAGTTTCACACGGAAGGATGTGTTAGTTGGGATAAGTGTTACGAAGCCGACGAGCATTTTGGTATGCCGAGAAGGACCGCATTTGGTAGTCATTCATGCGAATGTGTTTGTCACGGGATCTTCTTGGTTGATGAAGAGAAGATCGAAGGACCGATTAGGAAGTATAAGGAAGCGGAGTGGAAGATAGCGAATAGATGATTGTTTTCGGTTTGATTTGTTCGGGTTGTAATGCTCATCTCCTTTGATAGGTACCATGGGTCGAGGAGATCAGTTGCAAAGTGCCTAGTGCGGTGATTCAACGCCGTGGTGTTACCTATTGGGAGGCGAAGGGAATCTCCCATTAGGTAGTCTGGTTCTTGGCAGGTATAGATTTTGAAGGTTTTGCCTGTATGAAGTTCTAATTCTGCGTCAAATTTAGGATTTCCGATATATGCGCGCGGGAGGAGAGGCGTAAGATTGAGAGGGTCACATTTAGAGTCTCCGAGGATTTGGGTTAGTAAATAAATACTGACTCTTGATAAAAAGGCTGCTTGGAAAAAGCGGACGAAAGACTCCTGCTAATTTCAGGGTTCGCAGGTGTCATCGGGGGAATACTGGTGTTCGTCGCCAGAGCTGTCTTTTTCTTTTTCCTTCCACAAGATGTTAGCTCTTACGCGGAGGTGCTCGAAATTGTTGTGGATAATGCAGATGCATTTCTTCTGGTTGTGATCATCAACTTCCTGGCGATCCCATTCTATGTCACATTGATCGTAGGTCTCTATAAGAGTCTGAGAATTACGACGCTTGGCCTTTTGGGCACCGTTTTCTTGATCGTGGGGACTGCTATTAATGCTGTCGTCGTTTCAACTTCGAGGAACCTCCTAACCGTGGCGACACAGTACGCCCAATTTTCAGACTCGGCGGATAGGGCTGTCCTTCTTGTGGTATTCAGGGCCATGGACTCGCAAGCTGGTGATGTTTTCGCAGTGGCAATCCTATCTTTGATGATCGGCTTCATCCTCATAGGAGGAGCTATGTGGGAGAGTGGGGCCTACCACAAGGGCTTTGCCTTTTTGAGCGTGATCTTTGGAATCCTCATCCTTGTAAATACCATCATTTTTCCATTTGCAAGCGTCGTTGGCTCACCGTTTACGTTGCTTGTGAATGGCATATTTGATGCGTTATTGCCTGCTGCTTGGGCCATTATTCTCGGGTTGAAGCTTTACAGCTTAAGAAAGGCTAAGCCGCTTGAGACGATGGACTCCGGTACTCCAAATTAAGAAAGGGGACGAAGTGAGAGTGTATCGACACAGACCGTGGTGATGCCTAGTGGGGGTGTTTTGATTCCTCCATTGGGTAGTGTTATCATTCATGGTGTTCTTAGACGTTCAGAGGTTTTCTATTTGCTCTGAAGAATTCCCTTACGAATTGGGCGTAGAGTGTGTTAATTTTGCGTATTTGTGCGAACTCTTGAAGTTTGTCTTCTATGAGATGTTCGCCTTTGCTCTTTAGATGGAGTTCTAGAAGTTCGGATGGGCTGTTGACATCCATGTATTGGGTGAACAAGTGAACAGAGTATTGCGTTCTGCTGTGAATGGAGAAGATGGAGTAGGTGTTCATGTCACTTCGCGTAGGTCGTATCGAGTAGCCGCATCAATCGACGGCGTACATGCATAACGTCATTCTTTCCCTTCCTGAGGAGTAGGATGCTAACATCATCGAGGTCGTCATCACTCATACCCAACTTCTTTAGAAGTATCTCATACCGGTCTTCGAGTTTGTTGAAAATTGGCTGGCTAAGACAGATCATACGGAGGTGGCAATGGTTTGGCATAATCGAGAAGTTGACTATATCCATCAGGGCTTTCCAAATAGATTCGGTGTCGAGTACCTCGAAGACATCTCTCCCTCGTCCAAAAGCTGCGGTGTGGTCGGCATAAAGATCAGGCTGGCAGGGTATCGTATTGCTCCTCTTATGACGCCCTCTGGTATAGGAAATGAGTATTGGGTCGACATTACCATCATAGATTGTTTTGTAAATCTCATATCCAGGAAGTCCTTCTTTCAAAATCATGACAACTTTTCGGTGTAGGGGGCCTTCGGGCATGTCGCAAACTGGCACCCCTTTCTAGCGAATATTCGGTTTTTTCGCTGTCTGTGATTGGTGAGTCAATAATTTGTTGTTTAAGAATGCAAGCCAGCGTAATATACCTTTTCTTAGGCGTTGGAGATACTGGTGTGAGTGGCTTCGCTGTTTGCTCTGGATAGAAGGTTTTACCTTTATTCGTACTTCATAGTGTGTTCTCTCCTAACTCTTTTGGAGTTGGAGGGCTAGTGATGCGTTTAGGTTATCGATTGTTACGAACGTGAAGAATCTCATTTAGGTATGTCTAGAAGGACCGCATTTGGTAGTCATTCTTGTCAGTTTCTGTGTCACGGAATCTTCTTGGGGCATTCGTTTGGAGGGAATTCAATCGGAGGGCATCTTGGCTGCTGAGTTAGATCTTAGGATGTTGCTAAATCATGTTACGAGAGTAATAACGATACTCACAGCCACCAGCGCAATTGTGACTGCCGATAGCCCAATGGCGAGTTTTGATGTCGACTCCATGCTGCGGGTCAAGGACTCCATGCTGCGGGTCAATCGCAGATTCTGATCTGCATTGAAGTATTGAACGTAGATATTTATCTGTTCAAGTTCACTTTTTATCGATTTCGCATCGGAGCTTAGAGCAGATATGCCTTCCTTGAATATTAGCTCTAAGGCGAGGTCTATCTCTCTCTGCAGCTCCTTTAATTTGCCCGACCGGGCTAATTTTCTGAGAAGATTTATTGAATAGTATTCGTAACGTTCAAATGCAGTTAGCAGTGCGTCGACTAGATCTAGGGCTTCTGGGAACTCTTTGAACATATTCTCATCTAGATTCTTGGTGCGGGCTAGGTGTACCGCAACAACACCTTGTTTCAACCAAGTGCCTCTGTATTCGTTCCACGTTTCCAGTATTTTGCTAATGATATCTGCTCCCTGAAGGAAACGCGTAGCAAACCTCTCGAGCTCTTTGTCAGGAACTTCGCTATGTTCCTGCCCCAAAATGTTGGGGTATCCTTTGACTGTTTTCATTATTTCGGCTCCAAGTCCTGCCAATTCCTTCCGATAACTGCTTGCAGATTTGGTCCCTTTATCGGCCAAAGTCTGAAGGGTACGCCAGTTGTCTATAGAAGGTTTTCGTCGTGCTGATGATTACTACGAAATGGAAAAAACTGTTGGTGATTACTGGTTATGATGCAATGATTGGAGCATTCAATGAGAGATCTTGGAGATTATGGAATCGATTACGGTCCGTAGAGTCTCGATTGTCTTGTTAGCTTCTCTTAGCATATCTTTGAGTTCGGCCCAAAAGAAATACGTTATCTTGATAACGTGTAACAGTACCAGTAGCGAAGTTGCTTGCTGCTGCTATACGATTTTACTTACCTGCTTGGACAAGATCCGAATGGTTTCGTTGAGGGAGTCTATGGTATTATTAGCTCTCTGCAAACTGTCTCTCAATATTGACATGGTCTCATCTTGGGAAGTATGTGAAGATGGGTTTGCTGTCGATTGAGTCGCATGAATTTGGTTTTCGTTGCCCAGAGGCAGGATCTTTAACAAATATTGTCGATAATCCTCTGAATACTGTTCTTGTGTTGAGAGGGAGTAATGTTCTGCGCAGTGAAGCGACTGTAGTCGATTATTCACGGAGAATTTTAATGTATTCCCTTTGTTGTCACCCATGAAATAGTTAATGGTGGTTGTCGGTATTCCCGTCCGTTCTGCTAGCGAGACGAAACGCTTCCGTAAGTGTTGTGATCTTAGATAAGTGCCTATTGTCTTTGAGTAGTCGGTTATCTTCTTCCAATCAGAGTGGTACTTGGGAAAGAGTGGTTTGTTGGATTCTAATGGGGCATGTTTCAGGTATAGGATTAACATTCTGGCTGTTGATCCTGAGTAGTAGGAGGCGTGCCCTGTTTTCGTTTTTGTACGATCTCGTGAGAAAACAATCTCGTGCTGTTCCATATTTTGGTATAGGTCTGGGAGTTCTGACGTGGTGGTTAGGGCTACTGCCATTACTCGTTCCCCTGTGTCTGCCTGTAGTGCCATTAACGCTTTCTGTCTTAAAGTGGCATTTTCGTAGATATGTTGGAGTCGTTCTTCACTAGGTGGAGGTCGAGTGTCTATTGAATGGTAGTCGATATAGACAGTTATTGGTCGTCTATTCGCTCTTAGGAATCCGCGAACCCATTGTGAATACCCACGTTGTTTATAGCCGAGTGCTCCGAACTCTTCTAGTTTGTAGCATAGTTGTTCTTCTTGTGCTTCCCGATAGGCTAGTAGTTCGGTTGGACCGTTTAGTCCAAGATGCTTGCAGAAGGTCGGAATTGCTACTGATATGTTGCTCCACGTTTTAGGTGAGAGTTTTCCGTTTGACTTGGGTTTGAGTTTGATTACTTGTATGTATCGTTGTATTTTAGGATCAGCAAGTAATCGTTGGTTTCTCTCGTTCACGCATTGTTTGCAGTATTTTCTGTTGAAGTTTAGATCTGCACGGTCATAGACCCTTATGGTATGACCGCATGGCTTTTTTGCGGTTTTGACAAGGGTCAAGTTATGTCAAAGCAACTCCAAAACTAAATAGCAGATACTTTTTATCAAGATAAGGGGAAAGCGTCTTGCCAATATACCCACAAGAGCTAGCTAGATGGGCCTACACATCGAAGTTCATTTCTTCGAATATTCCAACAGGAGCCAGAGTGCTAGACATTGGATTCGGCTCCCGGTATTGGCCTGAGAATTATGATGTAATTAGTTTAGGAATCAAGCCAGAGAACAAATATGTCCGCAACATACAGGGCGACGGTCTTTCAGATAGTATCGAAGAGAGGTTTGATTTCATCTGTATGTTTGAGGTAATCGAGCATCTAGTGGATCCGAGGAAAGCGCTAAGCAATGTCCATTCTCTTGGCACCACTTCTTCTCTATTTCTCGGCTCTACTCCTAATGGCAGAGACCCCTACTATGTACTGACGGGTTCAAAACACGAGGACCACGAGATTGTTTTTACTAAGGCTTCTCTTCAGGAAGCACTAAAGAAAGGAGGATTTCAGGTGTTAGACATCAAACCCCGCATCCTTCCGTTGAAGATTCCAGGGAGGACTCTGATTCGTAATGTGGATTCTGTCTTTCCATTCTGGGGAAGACATCTCTTCTGGAAAGCCAAGAAGGTCGATTAAATCGATCTGGTCCGAAGCTTTCGCGCAATTGCTCTGACCGTGAAATAGATGGCGGATACGATTGTGACAGCTACAAGCCGAAATGCCTCTGCCCAAATTCTACATACCATAGCTGTCTACTTACGGCAAGTTGGTACTATTTCTAGCCTCTTGTCAGTTGATCTGGTAAAGTTCCTAGCGAATTCGTTTCGATATTAGAGTTCCTTACTTGTCAGTGGGCAATAAGCGTGGCAAAGCCGCGTGTAGTATCCTATGATACCCAACCCTTGCTACCACCAGTTTGTAGAAAATGGAGTGGAAATTATTCCCAAGGAAGGTGTTTTTTAATTATTAGAGAGAGAACCATCGCTCTAGCCGTTCTTCCTCGAATTTTTCCTTCTTCTCGAACCCTTCTTGTGAAGCTTCCTCTAAAGTAACCAAAGGAGAGGGCTCAGCAAAGAATTCTCCTTTCATGTAAGCCGCTCTTCTTGGACCCAACTCAGCAAAACAATACCCAGTTCCATCGTATGCGGCGGTTTCTTTCATTCCATTGACCTTGGAGCTGATGTTCTGCGCAACAACCAATCCCTCGAGCTCAGCAAAAGTACCGGCTTTTGGAAGTAATTTTCCATTAGGGAGCATAACTGCTGCTACGTCTCCCAATGCGAAGACGTTCTCGTACGCTGTTTGAAGTGTCTTGGGGTTAACTGAAATCCATGGTGTCTGTGACGTCAGTTGAGAGTCGGTGACCACTCGAGGAGGCCTGTGGGGTGGAATCCCAATGAGAAGATCGAAATGAATTGGATCTCCTTCCGTGAAGAATATGGTTTTCTTTGTGGCGTCAATTCTTGAAATCTCCTTCTTGAAATGGAGGCCAATTTGCCTCTCATTTAGAATTTGAGCGAACTTTTCGCTGATTTCTTTTCCAGCAATTGGTAGAGCAATCGGCTGAGTTGTGTAGATGTCAATAGTAGTTAGTTCCCTCACGCCACCCTTCCGAAGTAATTCATCTAATATGATCGTGCCTTCATAAGGAGCAGGAGGACATTTGTATGGAGTTCCAATGAAGACTACTACTTTGCCACCCTTGAACTCGGTAATCGCTTCCTTTATTCGAGGTATGTCGTCACGGGAATAAAGGTTGAATCCTGACTCCGAAAGACCGGGAATCAGTGAAGGAACTGGCTCTGCTCCTAACGCAACAACAAGATAATCATAAGAAAGAATCTCCGATTTTGTTTCAATATTCTTCACATCAAGGTTAATAGCAATTATTTCTTCTTCAAGAAACTGGATCCCTTTTTTTGAGAGTAGCTTTCTACTTCGTTTTGCTGCCTCTTTTCTGTATCCCGCAAGTACCCATAGTTTATTTGCCCCCATCGAAAAATGCTCATTCTTGTCGACGATTGAAATCTGCAGTTGTGTTCTTGTTTGATTTAGGAGTTCATTTGCGACAGTAAGTCCTCCAAATCCACCGCCAAGAATTAGGATCCTCGGCTTATCCATTCATCTTAAACCCGCGAGGAATTTTACTTTTTGATCTTTGTTATTCCCTATATTGACGCCCAACAAACGAAGTTCCTTGAGAAGGAGCTTCCACAAAGTCGTGTTTCCGCTAGAGATCTCTCTGAGCTCGTCCCAACTTACAGTGCCGCCATCTCTCAGTCTGTCAAGAAGACCCGATGCCAGCCTTGAGGCCTCTTTTCGCAGTCTCGCAATCTCATCCCAATCCGTTAGTCGAAACGATGGAACTTCACAATTATCTTCGGACAAATAATAGAGTCTTCTCTCATGGAACAAGTATAGTGCCTATTCGAATGGGTTCGGAAAGCAAGATCGCTGCTTCGCTGCCTGCCTGCTCCGGTGGGATAGGAAAGTGCAATTCAAGGTGGTAATTCCCGGCAACAGAGGCGTCAAAGGGTAGGGTTGCTATTGAGTCTGGTCCTATCTCTACTTCGAGTTGATTCAATATCTTGAACACTGCGTTCCTGTCTGTATAGATGACTAAGGTTACAATAGTTCCTCGTTCAATAGTAATTTGTGCTGGGTACATGGCATATCCAACTATGGAGAGCTGAACTTCCTGGATGTCTTGGTCGGCTATCTCTTGAATTGCCACTCCCAAATCCTCGCCATTACCGTTGCCATTACGTGAGCTTAGATTCAGTGCTATGAAAATTCCAAGGAAAAGAGCCGCTGATAGGGATAGGGCAAGAACTTGCTTCTTTCCTCGCATTTCGGAAGTAAGTGACTCTACAGCTCTTTAACTTTTCAACTATTGATCATAAAATTGATCATAAGAAATCGAATTATCGTTGGGGGACGGGTGCTCCTATGATTGGAAGATAATGGGGCACCCAATTCATGACTATGGCCACTTAACCGCTGCATCTATCTTATGAGAATGGGCTCTAGCTCTGCTATACACATGTTCAAACGCTCTCCTCTGCAATTCTCCACTACTAATTCCGATCATCTAACCACCCCCGTGTTACCTATAGGTATCTAGTATCAATAGGTAACTTATAATCGTTCCGTAACCTATCTGTAATGTAGTAACTAATCGGTGACTAATTCATCCCGACAAACTATTCAGGTGTCAGGGTGTATATTGGCCTTTACTCTAGATAGTAATAGTCCGTATTTTGGTCGTCTGCAACCCTCTTTATCTGGCCTTTCTCTATCAATTTCTCTATTGCAGTCAACGTCAAATGATGTCTTGAGAAATTCTGACCCAATTCCCTGATACCGACATCACTCCAACCAATGCCCTTGAAGATGTCGGCATACGAATGCGCCTGCTCTTTTTGGTCCTCAAGGTGATTCAGGATTCGAACCTCGATCTTGCTATAGGGAGGAGGCTGAAGTTTCTTTGCCTCTTCAATCGGGATCGGCATCATCGGTGCTGAGTTGGGAATTTCCTTATATCGTTTTCCTAAACGGTTTAATTGCTCTATTTCGGTTTTGCCCATCTTGATTCAGGCGTCTAGTCTGATTGTTGCGCTTTCTTACCTGGAATCTTGTATAGGTATGTCTGAAAAGTATATTCTTCGCCACAAGTCCCGATAATTGGCCATGGATTCATCTTAAACCGATGACTGACGATTCTTACTCCGCCATTACATTCCTGCTCGAACTTCTTCCTCAGCAGGCCGTTTCCCTTGTCCGAGAGATATATGAAGATGACCGAAGCTTCGGTCAGGTCTGCATCAAGGAGATCTCTATTTATGATTGATATTCTATTCCGGAGACGCTCCCGACGAGCCCTCCTTATGGCAAGGTCGTATCGTTCTTTTGAATTCTCGTATCCTATTGCCTTCTTGGCCCCAAATTCCTTTGTTGCGATCAGCAACACTCCTCCAGTACCACAACCTAGATCATATAAAGTGTCTTTGTGACTAACCTTTGCAAGCTGAAGTGCCTGTCGGATGACAGCAGGTGGGGTTGGAGTCCAGGATACGCGAAGCGTCATCTTTCACTACTCCAAATTCCTAGTGTATGTGTTCTAAGAATCTCAACAATAATCTTCTTATTTCCAACTGTGTGTAGGAACTTGGCCTCAAAACGCAACATACAGAATTTCTACTATCTCTTTCCTCTTATTCCTACTTGACTGTTTGCGTTTAGAGCTCTAGGAGATCTTGGATAAAGGGGGAAGAAAATCAGAAACATCCCCAAGGGAGAGATCCACCGTTATGAGCTAGCTACCTTCGACTGGTCTTCCGTTTCGTAGGATTCTGCTTGGGTTTGTCCTGCCAAAAGCCTATTGCATTCCCTTCGGGGTCGGCTCCAATAGCAACCCAGCCCACATTCGGTATCTCTTGCTTTGGAACTAGAATTTTTCCACCCGCGTTGGTAAATTTCTTCACTGATGCATCGAGAGACTTTACAGATGCGTAATTAACGGGACCTATATTCGGCATGGATGATACCTTCTTGTACAGTCCTCCCCCAACTTCTTTTGAACCTGTGTCAATCAACCAATATTCGACACCAGGCATTGGAGCTTTGGTAAACTTCCAACCAAAGACTTTGGAGTAAAATTTTTTGGAATTGTTAACATCCTTTGCTGGTAGTTCGAAGTGTGAAATCTTATCTGGCATGCTTGTCCCGTAACAAAATTACTATATGAAGATTGATAGTTGGAGACTCATTTCTAATCAGACAGGATGGGGACGAGGGGACTTGAACCCCCGATCTCCGGGTCACCGCAACTCCAAAACTACATCATCCTTGCGTCAGCTGACCCAAAGCAATGAGCCTGGCTTCTGGAGCCCCTAGCGGCAACATCGTGCAGACGCCTTACCTCTCTATGGTTTTTGATCTAACCTTGCTAGGCTACGTCCCCTGGACCTGGACCTAGGGTGAGACCCAGGTGAACTGGTTTCGCCTCCCACGAGTTAATAAATCTGAAATTGGTGGACGTAATGTTGCAACCTCTCCCACGGTCCTTCTACAATCGTGACACAGTCTCAGTAGCGAAAGATCTTCTTGGCCGGGCGTTAATGAGGAGAATCGGGGGAAGAAGTCTTGTGGGGATTATTACGGAAGTCGAGGCGTACAAGGGGGCTGAGGACTCAGCAAGTCATGCGCATCGAGCTCCCACAAAACGAAATAAAGTAATGTTCGGAAAAGTAGGGATTTCTTACGTCTACTTCACATATGGAAACCATTACTGCCTAAACGTTGTTGCAAAGAATGACTCTCCTGCAGGAGCTGTGCTAATTCGGGCTGCAGAGCCAATTAGAGGTGTCTCTTTAATGAGGAAGAATAGGGCTAGAGATAATTTGTATGAATTATCAAATGGGCCGGGTAAGCTGACAAAGGCATTCCGCATCAGCTCGGAAGAAAATGGTATCGATCTTACTAGAAAAGGAGATCTTTACATTTCCACTCCGACCCAGTTTCGCAGGCCTCAGATCTCAACTTCAGTTAGGATCGGGGTCTCATCTGCGAAGAATAAGCTTTGGAGATTTTTCATTTCTCAGAGCAGGTT
>SDBV01000808.1_pt1 | contig 45490 bp, 41 predicted proteins | sample 2277081 | NCBI WGS metagenome assembly SDBV01 (sample SAMN10402039, study PRJNA504765) | marine sediment metagenome | isolation source: marine sediment core GS10_PC15, 223 cmbsf | place: Arctic Ocean: Southern Knipovich Ridge | collected 2010
CGATTAAGGATTTCGGGAATGACGGACAAATAAACCGAGTTCATACACAGATTTCAGCTAAATTTTGCCTCGAACCCAAACGAGAGGTTAATGATATTATCATTTTTACGGGCTTAAGTATACTGTTATTTTTACTGTTATTTTTAACAGGGGGGAGGGGTTATCTGAATTCTGGCTCCTGACTTCTGGATTCTGTCTTCTGGATTGCAGATAAGAAATGAAAAAAACATGCACTCTTTAATCCCCCCTCCTTGGGGGGGGGGTAAGGGGGGATCAAAGAGTCAGGTTAAGCATTGTTTACAGTACTGCTTTTTTCCTCTTAATAAAGCGTCTGCCGGCAAGGAGTGTTCCGCCGACTACGAAAAGGGTAGTGCTTATTGGTTCGGGTACGACGGTTGTAGTCAATGTAGCACTGTTAAATTGAATTTGATCTCCAACAGTTGGGGCATCCGTCCAAACAGGGTCATAAAAACGAAAACCTAAATAATTACCTGCAAAACTATCATAAATACTGGTTACATCGATTCGAAAGCTATTAATTCCCAGATCAGGAACTAATTCAGTAGTTATAATCGCACCTGTTCCATAAAGATTCAAATCAGGGGTAGCTGAATTAGATCCAGTGTAGTATGCCAGACTAATATTATGATCATCTCCATATGCACCGTGAGTTGATATGTTGTTCAGATCAAAATCCAAATATGTCGCAGTTGATAAACCCAGGCCGCTAATGTCGAATTCAATAAAATGTTCCTGATAGAAAGTGAAAGGGCCTGCAGGGTATTCACCGATATTTCCGTAAAAGCCATCGGCGGGAGTATTATCATAAGAAGTAGCGTTAATATCATCGCTGCTTCTTAATGTAAAAGAGGATGATGTTGTGCTTACAGCAGCAGCAGCAAATATACTATTAGATAAAACCAATAGTATTCCTATTGCTAAAATTACTAATATTTTTTTTCTCATTGTTTGCCTCCTAAATATATATTCAAAATATTGAATCTGAATTTTATTTATGAAATTGACAAAAAAAACTTATTAATTGCAATACTGCTGAAACATCTATTTCTAAGAGATCGCAAGAAATATGCCAATGAACCCAAAAAAGTCGATATCAATTTTTTACTTAATAAACAGGTAGTTGCAATTCAAGCAAATGCTGAATATGATCAATTCCAGAATAAGTGTGCCATTATTTTGAATTGACAGGTTACATATATGTGCGCTGACACTGTAAAAAGGATATACGGTCCAGGGTTGAAAAGAAAGGAGTCCAGGTGTCCGGGAGCCCAAGGGGCAAGAGATATAGACACAGAAGATAGGGGTTAGGGTGGAGGGTTAAAGATAGAAAAAAAAGATCGGTATGTTAATCCCACAAATGCAGATCAACATACTGGGCAAGGATCTCCTGCATCTTTGCAGGGGGCGGGGTCTTGAAGTAAAAATTAATAACTCCATGGGCCATTTCGTGCGCGAGAACACCGTCTGTAATACTGCTGACGTCAACATAAATTGTCTTTGTCTTGTGTGAATAAAAAGCAAGAGGGCTAGAATCTGTAAAAGTATTGACAGGACCTTTACGGGTATGTTGTCTAAATACCCTGGCAAGACTGTTATAGTCAGGATAGAGAATAATTGATACACGGAGGTCTGATGTATACATATCCAGCGAAGCCTGTACGTTTTTCATAATCTCGTTCATTCTGGTTTTTATATTCGACGGGTTCTCATCCATGCCCTTGCTTGTGTACTTTACCGCCCCTATTCTCAAGGCAAATCTCTTCAGATGTTCTTCATCAAAATATTGAATCGTACAGCAATTTGTTTCGTAAATCTTCAATTCCTCATTGGCAAAAACAGGGGGAGATAAGAAGAAAGTAAAATACAGATTTATGATTAAAATAGCCGCTAATAAAATACTTCTCTTCACATGTTTTCTCTTGAAACGCAGTTTTTCCATCTTATTCTTAATATCGGTATATTTCCTGAAATTCTTTAACCACCTCCCCTGGTGGGAGGGGGTTAGAGGGAGGGAGGGGAAGATTTGCTATGCAAAACAAAAACGCCTGTCACTATAAAAAGTGACAGGCGTTTAATTAATCGAATTATTCTATCGGGCTACTTGGCTTTTTTAACTCTCCTGTAAGCAAAAGGAACCGCAATAAAACCAAAGACCAGAAGCGCTGCACCCGGATACTTCACACCATATACAAGAGGTGTAAGTGCTATGCGGGTTGCAGTCCTGAGTGTCTCATGCTGTGCAATATAGTCAGCCATCGGCGGCGAGTATTTGTAGTATGTTTTTACGAATAATGTTCCGAGATAGTTCGTCAGCAGATGATTATCCCTGAATTTCTTCAGGACATTAACATCAGGATGCAGATAACTGCCGTATGCAGCTGTTGCAATAAAGCAGCCGCCACCTGCGCCTGCACCTCCGCCTCCTCCGGAAGCAGACATTGCTACATCAGGGTCAGTATATTCAAAAGCAACCAAATCATCACTACATTCATCAGATACTCTAATTGTAAAGTCTATGAAAAAATTCGGTCCTTCAGGTATTTGCGGAAGCGGCGCCCATGTTAATACTCCAGTGTCTTCATCTATTGTGAGATTGTCCGAAATATCTAATAGATCATTAGGATTACCGGCAAAGAATAAAGAAAGGTCATCAGAAAACCTCTTGCTTGTAATCTCCCACTTAAGAGGTCCCTGTCCATTAATAGCTTCAAAAGGATGAGAGTATGGTTGTCCTACCGGTGCTGAAGGAAGAGAACGGGTCGTGATTCTGACAGAATTAAGTCCTTTAGAGTAAACAGTGACAGGTGGTATGGATGAAGTTGTACTCTCTATTGTGGCAGAGTTAATTATATCACAGGATGATATATCAAGCACTTCTGCTTCTATATGTATACAATCCCGGGCGGCAAAAGGTTCAAGATCACCAATGTTACAGGTAAGAGTGTTGTTGACAGAATTAAAATTAGAATCATTACAATCAGTAGATACAAAGTCCACTTCATCAGGAAGCACATCAGTTATTACTACATCCCTGGCCCAAATTGCATTGTCCTCGTTACTATAGCAGATTTCATACGTTATAATATCATCTACCTCAACACGGTCAACAGGGCCTGTCTTGCTCAAATTAAGGGGGTTATAAATAATATCATCTGTCGGAATGGTCAAGCCTGTAGGTTCTCCCGGTAAATTTGCAGTTTCAAATATAATCAGTAAATCAGTCGCACTGGCAAGCACAACCAGGGAATTAGGGTCTGATTCGTGTCCCCATGCAGAAAGATAGACAGTACCAAAATCCTCATTAACCGCTATATCAATAACAGACCTGCCTAAATTAACAGTGGCTTCAATGTCCGTATTTCTGTCATATTTGATTAATAAATCATGGTTCAAGCCTCCACCGGCATACACAAAATCACGGGTCGCATCCACTGCAACACCTACTGCATTCTGTGATAATACGATTTGACCCGTTTTTGTAAAGTCTGTAGTTTCAAAATGAGGAACAATCGTATTGTTATCACCGACATACAACCTGTCATTTATTCCATCGTATGCAAGGCCATATGCATCACTCACGCCAGCCAGTTCAAAGTAGTTAAAATCCGGACCAGGAAACAGGGTGAGAGTATTAGTTATCCAATTCCAGTCAAAGACATAGAGATGGTTGGTATTCTGGTCTACTGTATAAACCCTGCTTTGAACAGCATCAAATGCAATGCCGGCCAAACTTGATGCCCCGGGCGCTGCAGCAGTGCCAAGATCACTTAAATTTGTAGCGTCCAATATCTGAATGATGTTACTTCCTGTATACGTTACAAAAAGTTTTGCATTAGTCGTATCAATAGCAAGGCCTTCACCTCCTGAGCCATGAAACGGCACGTCTGTTTCAGATTGAAAAACAAGCAACTCGAAATTGGGAATATCTATCCCATAAGTCCGGATCAGAGTTGGGTCTGCATTACCATCAGAAATGACAAATATCGGATTTGCATGTACGACTCCGGCCCCTAGTAATAAGGTAATAATAATCCCCAGTAATATGGAACGTAATATTGGTCCTTTTCTCCTACTCATAATTTTCTCCTTTTGCTTCATATATATTGTATTTAGTCCTTGTTAATCTGGGTAATTTTTTCATACTAATAACATTCATCTCAATCAACAATTGGTGTCGGATCTATTTCCCTGAAGTCACCCTGCTTAATCGTTATCGTTGCTGCAGGGCCGGCCGGCTCCGGCGGAATACTAAACACACACTGCGTACAGTTCAAATCCTCTGCTGCAATAGGAACAGGCAGTGACGGTGTATCTATCGCCCTTCCGCCAAGCGGAACATATGTATAAACTTCACCTTCAGTCGGCAGCAGTGCAACAACCGGGGCTGCTTCCTGATTTATTGCAGTGTCCCATGTATGTTTCTCTATATCAATGTCTTTGAATGCACATGAATCCAGTAATGACATGCCGGACGATACTCTTACACACTTGCTGCTTTTCAAAAGAACTATCTGGTCAAACAGGGTCTTGTTCGTCTCTTTCTTTCTCAGGGCCCATAGATCACCATCCGCCCCGTAGAACCAGGAGCTGCCCTTCGCATAGATAAAGAAAAAATCAGACCCGGTCGCACTGGCTTTTGCATTCGGTGTCAGAACATCTATCCCTTTTGACCCTTTGGGAACGATAGCCCTTATCTTGCCTCTAAGAAGATTGAGGACACCCTTGCTCCTGGCGCCGCTTTCGTTAAAGAGATAATTTTTCACCTCAACTCTTGTACCCTGGGCAAGCCTTACAACAGTTCCGTCATTGAAGGTTATCTCTGCCCTTGAATTGCTCTTCGTCCTGATGATATCTTTCAGAGATACAGGGGCGCCTGACTCAAGCGGTATTGCTATACCCTGTCCCTGCGGCAGTATATCAACCCTTCCATTCAGAAAACTGATTTTGCCGACAGCGTCTGCAAAAACAGGTGCCGCCGCCAACAAAAATATCACGGTCACGGCAACAGCAAGATTTAAAATCTTAGATCCTCTAACGGTTATCATAAACACCTCCTGAAATATTAAAAGCTTTATATTAATAGAAATTCATTTAGACAACAAACATCATCCCTACCCTGCTGCCGCCGTCAATCGGCTTTTTCCACATTACCATTGCGAGGGTCGGGATCTTTACAGACAATCCAGGCAAAGGGACATTGACCTTAACGATCTGTGTATCCCCGACAGTATCAGCAGTATCAAGACAAAGACCGCTTCCGCTCACATTTATGACTGTACCGCTTCCTCTCTGCCTGTCATCCGCTGCTCCGGCATCCAGTGATGAACATGCTTCGTACGTCAGATCACCGGATATATCTATTCTTGAATTGTCTCTGCGTTCTTCCATAAAATTGCCTTTTATCAAATTTAACTTTTATAATCAGTCAAGTCAATTCCCCTATATGGGGGTGTCGCTCTCAAACCCAGTATTTATAGGGCTTCACAGCCCTCTCAACTTTCAGCCGCTGATTTTTTACCGACTAAAATCATTTAAATATTACAACCATTCTTCAAAAATCCTGTCCGCTTATGCAGAATCACTGCATTTACCCTTTCTGTCATACGCGGCCTCAAAAACAGTCGTTTCCGAATTCTTCAACAAATCAACATATAAACAAACCTTATAACTTGTTTAAATAATTGACATTTATAGATTAATATTATAAATTCAAGTAGAAATCTTTGTTACAAATTAACCCCATTTATGACATTAACTCTAAACAAGGATAATGATGGACGAATCCACCATCTCTCATTTAAATAAAATCATATCCAACCGCCTGACCTCAGGAGTCGTTGTCCTTGATGAATCAGGTGAAATCCTTTATCTGAACCAGGAGGCCCGCTCTATCCTCTCAACATTCAGCTCCGATAATGCTCCGAACCATGACTCCACCCATATCAACAAGGTAATTCTTGAAGCCATCAAAAAAGATCCGGGTTCCCTGTCTGACCCTGTATCAACGATCATCCAATGCCCTGAGACCGACTCAACTTACTCTTTAAGGGCAATGCCCCTTGACAAACCGCATAAAAAAGGAAAATCCTGCATCATGGTCCTTATCGAAGGTGTAACCATTTACCGCAAGTTCGATATTGACGTTGTACAAAAACAGTTCGGCCTGACCAAAAGAGAAACTGAAGTAACTTTCTGCCTGACCAAAGGTCTGACCAACAAGGAAATAGCCAATATCCTTTCCCTCTCCCCTGAGACTGTCCATGACTACATAAAGCAGATCATGAAAAAATTCAATACCACCACAAGGACAGGGATTGTAGGCAAGGTACTACCCTGACCTCACAATTCCCTTAATATCTATACTCCACTCCCAGACTATAAACATTTCTGCGATAGTCGTACAGAGCAATGTTGGAATCATCCCTTTTATGTAAATAAAGAAGCTGTACGTTTGCATTTTTATAAAATTTGTAGAAAAGCAGGGCAGAAACAGTATATATGTAATCTCTCCGTTCTTTATTGTAAACAGTATGAGTTTCCCAATAATCCTGATGTTCCACCTCACCCGATAAACTGCCTTTAAACTTTTCCGTAAATTGCCAAAGAACTGTCGCAGTCCCCCTATTACCGTCATGTTTCCAGTTTACCCCTTGAGTGTATTCCTTATAAAACTTATACATAAGGCTGAAGTAGCCCTTGTTTTTTTGAAAGAAGCTCATCTGGAACCGCTCCATAAACGGGACGAGACTCCCGGCATCCTGCGAGAAAAAATATATCCAGTTGAAATTTAAACTGAACTGGTCTGCATCCCTGTCTTCGTCTTTATTGGACGGCTCCCTGAAATACTCTTTATCCTGATAACTCGCGAATAACTGCAAAGTATGGTCCTTTCCGAACGAACGGGTATATGTAGGGCTGATCGCCGCAGTGCTGAGATACGCATCGTAATCCACAGATGTGTGGTTATAACTGAGGGCAAAGTCGAAAGAACTGTTTTCGTCAATTTTTTCGGTCGGCACAAGTACAAATGTATGGCTCATGACATCAAATGATGACAGATCGTGATGGTTGCTCAGGTAGAAAGAATAATGCGCAGTTATATCAATGGGGCGCTTCTCTCTCGGCACATACTCAAAACCGAACGTCACTACCTCCCGATAATCATCTCTATTAGAAATGATCGCTGCAGCCGAAGAATCGCTCGGTTCTAAAACAACATTGTCATCATACTGGAAATGCAAACCGGCATAATAGTGATAAGGGCTTATTTCCCTCTTTTTCTTTTCAATCTTATCTATAAAATGGCTCGAAAATGCGGCCATGTCCGTATTGGGGTCTTTAGAAATGACTTCGCTGAACTGTACCCTGGCTTCATCAAGTTTTTGCCCCTTGATCAGCGCCAGGCCTATTTGATAGTCAGCAGCCTGGACAAGCCCCGGACTTGCTGCCTTAGCCTTTTTGAAAGACTCTACAGCATCAGCGTTTTTATTCATTTCCAGAAGTACCAGGCCTTTTAAGAAGGCTGTCTGTCCCGGTCTGATATTGCCCTTTTCCACCGCAGCTAAAACATCCAGGGCCTCCTTATAATCACCAAGCTGATAAAGCACGTCCGCCAGCTCCATGCCGGCCTCCTTGATCACAGGAGTAAGATTTATGGCGTCCTTGAGATGTTTTTTAGCTTCCCGATAGTCCTGGAGATTCTTATATGTAACGCCAAGGTAATAGGCAGCCTGAGAAGATCCGGGCTCAGCGCTCCGCGCCTTAAGCAATCCATCAAGGGCCTCCTCGTAATTCTCCTGTCTGAACTCCGCAATCCCCCGCTGAAGATCAGGATTATCCTGAGACATAACAGGCTGGGAAAAAACCGATAAAACAGCAGTTATAGCAATAAATAAAAGCAACTTCCTTGCAAAGATCATTGACCGACCCCCTCATAATTTATTAAAAAATGGATTTGAGATGATAAAGATAGTTAAGTACTTATTATATTTAAATACTTGATACTGTCAACCCCCCCAAATAGGGGAACCCTGCCGCTCCCCTTGACCCGTTGACCCCTTATTCTTATAATCTATCCAAATGTCCGATATAATTTTTATGCAAAAAACTCTGGAACTTGCAGCTAAAGGAAAAGGCAAAACAAGCCCCAACCCTATGGTGGGAGCTCTTATCGTAAAAAACGGTAAAATAATTGCACAGGGTTATCACAAAAAGGCCGGCAGACCGCATGCGGAAATAGTCGCATTAAAAAAAGCAGGTATATTGTCCAGAGGGGCCGCACTTTTTGTGAACCTCGAGCCATGCTGCCACACTGAAAAAAGAACTCCTCCATGCACAAAGGCAATCATCAGCTCAGGGATTAAAAAAGTAGTTGCTGCCATGTTTGACCCGAACCCGAATGTTGCCGGCATGGGGATCAGGGAGCTTAAAAAAGCAGGAATAAAAACAGAAGTTGGTTTAATGGAAACAGAGGCGGGCAAACTTAATGAAGCATTCATTAAATATATAACACGGAAAGAACCTTTTGTATTTCTGAAAACAGCACAGACCCTTGACGGAAAAATAGCAACTGCATCCGGCAATTCAAAATGGATCACAGGTGCGGGCTCCAGGGAATATGTCCATAAATTAAGAAATGACGTCGATGCACTCCTTGTCGGCATCGGTACCGTAAAAAAAGACAATCCCTCGCTTGACTGCAGGGCCGGGGGCGGTCAAAATCCTTTCAGAATAATAGTAGACAGTTCACTGAAAATGCCTCTCACTGCAAAACTCTTAAAACACAGGGACAACAGGACGATAATTGCTACTACTGAAAAGGCGGGCCGGAAAAAGATCAGCCAGTTAACTTCACTCGGCGCCAAAGTGCTTGTCATTAAAAGCAGGCAGGGAAAAGTAGATCTGAAAAAGCTGATGAAAGAACTCGGCACGCTTGAAATCACAAGCGTAATGATCGAAGGGGGCTCGGCAATCAACGCTTCAGCACTGTCGAGTAAAATTGTTGATAAAGTCCTCGTCTTCATTGCCCCGAAGATCATCGGCGGAACTGACTCGATCCCCTCAATCGGCGGGAAGTCCCCGGCATTGCTTAAAAGCGCCTATAATTTAAAAAATATCAATATAGTTCAAATCGGAGACGATCTTTTAATTGAAGGATATTTATAGGCAGGACCAATAAGGTCCTGCCCTTAATAAATCTGCTTATTACAGATGCATCTCAAACAGTTACTCTCTTTTTCCTTAACCAGCCCCTGGCTGCCAATGTTGTACCGCCGGCTAAGAATAGAAGTGAGCTTATTGGTTCGGGGACGATTACGGCTGCTACTGCAGTGGTGCCAGAAAACGTAGAAAAATTACCTGAATGATCATTAAACTCTGCAGAAAATTGAATATCACCTATCCTGTTGTTTACAGTAAAACTAAACCCGCTCATTGAGTTATCGGGAGCTATATCATTACCTGAACTGGAACTCATTGCATCAAGAAACGCAGATGAATTCACCCCTTCCCATATTGTGTAATTCCACCCTGTTGGAAGCGGCGCACCGGTAGTTGATAATGTCTGATCAAATTGTAATATAACTGAATAAAGGTACTCACCATCATCAGATGAATTTTTAAATTCATAGTCATATTGCCATACTCCCGCTTCTACTTCACTTTCGTTATACACAATGCTTGCACCCGGGGTTGCAAATGATGCAGATGAAACCATAAGCAATATAACAACAGCAATTAACGCGATTATGCAATCTTTCACTTTCATAAGTATGTTCTCCTTAATTTTTATATATCATTTGAAGGTGATTTTATTGTTATTGTGAAACCGGGGTCATTAACATTTATGCTATGAGTCCCCTCCGTAGTATGATAAATTGAACCATCAGAAGAATCCGTAATATGCATATATATTTCATCAGGACTACCTTCAATGATTGTCAAAATATATTCATAACCTGGATTGCTATTGATACTTCCTGTGCCAATAACTATTACACTGCCTGCAACCGCTGACACATCAATAGTTGTACTGACAAAGTTCATTCTCCTGTAAGAATAAGTCAAAGAACCTGTGTCCGTATCCAGTATCAATCTTGCATCATAATCCGGTTCAAGATCGATTATTCGACCATTGCCTTTAACCGCGATCTCAAACGAACCAACACCCGACAAACCATCAATTGACACAGTACTTAGCTCACCCCCAAAAGAATCTCTAAACGTTACTTGTCCCGCAACGGTCAAATCGATTTTCAACATATCAAGAACAGCATCCAGCCCTGTGTGGTCTGCAGTGAAAGGATCCGAGACCGGATTAACCATGTTTGCCAATAAGTTCTGTATAATGTTTTGAATATCTTCAATAGCCGCTTCAAGTAAAGCTTCAACTTCAGAAAAGTCCAGCCCCCCGAGAGGATTATCAAGATCAAGAGGTTCATCAATATCCAATTCCGAAAGAGCAGCATAAACAGCCAGGTTTGTAAACGGGTTGATATTGGCAATTCCCGGCCCAAACGCTATTGTTATTAATGCTGTATCTAAAATTGGATTATCACTGGCATCAAGCTCAAATGCCACGATGAAAAATGGTGAGGTAAGACCAGCTACATTGAATGAAAAGCTCCCATCAGAATCTAGAGTATCAGTCAGGACTACTCCGTTAATATCCATTAAACCGACAACCCCCGACATCGCAGCCCCTGTTGCCGCAACCCCGCTAACTGTCGGCGCTGCCAGAGCCTGGACCTGTACATCATCGCTGCCACCGCCACTGGACCCGCATGCAAATAATGAAAATGTTATTAAAGCTATGATTGAAACGGCAAGAAAAAATCTTAATCTTTTAAAAGACCTGCCTCTTTTACTCATTGCTGCCCCCTTTTTTGATTTTTTTTAACAAATTTCTCCTGTATTAATTAAAAGCAAGACTGTGCGGAAGGAAGTTCACCCCGTTAGAATTTTTCCCAACAGGATAAAGCAGTCCTGATAGAACAGCTTGCCCCTCATTTTTTAGCTCTTCTGTAATGTTGAAATAGATACGACAAGGAATGATGTATAATTCCCGCCATTTCTACTGAGCACCTGATTGAACTAAAGCAACAAGGATGCCAAGAGATGCAGGATTTTATTTCACAGCTTATTTGTTAATGAATACAGCAAATTAAGGCATGAATGTTAAACTTGTTGTAGAGGGGTATATTTCAGCACTAACTGTAACCTTTCACAATAGTAACGTCACAGTTATGTGAAATGAAAAGACAGAATCCAGAAGACAGAAGTCAGAATCCAGAATAAAAAAAGAAAAAGCTAAGCACTATTAAGTAGAATGGAATGCAATTATTTTGCTGCTGTAATTCTGACTCCTGACTCCTGACTTCTGGATTCTATCTTCATTCTTTTCCCAGCGACTTTCTCAACTTTTCATCAGCCTCAAGAACCTTATCCGGATCATTACCCTTCACTTCCCATGAGTAACTCCCCGATGCATTGCGCTTCAGTTTAATATTTACCGGTCTTTGCGGTCTTATCATCTGCAGTTCCGGCTGTTTTTTGAAGACTGCTGCATCTTTATCATTGTCACTGTTTGTGCAGGCCTGCACCGGAAATAACAGAAGCATTATTAATAAAACAGAAGCTGGTCTGAGTTTGCCCATTTTTTTGTCCCCTTTTCTTTAAAAAAAGTGATTCGTAAATCGTCACTTTCCGTTCATCTGTTCCTTCGTCATTCGTCAATCGTTATTCGTCAATCGTCATTTTCCGTTAACAATCAACTAATAACTCTTATATCTATTCGTTATAGGAAACCGCCTGTCCCTGCCAAATGCCCTGGGGGTTATCTTTATTCCGGGAGGTGCCTGACGCCTTTTATATTCGGAATGGTCAATCATACTTATGACCTTTTGAGTAGATTTAATGTCACAGCCCATTTTCTTTATTTCGTCAAAACTCCGGTCCTCTTCAACATACGCCTTTAAAATCGGGTCCAGCAAAGGGTAAGCCGGCAAAGAGTCAGTGTCTTTCTGGTCCGGCCGCAGCTCTGCAGTCGGTTCCTTCCAGAGCACCCTTTCAGGGATTAAATGCATGCCTTCTTTTTCGTTCCTCCACCTGCATAGTTCATACACAAGTGTTTTCGGTACATCTTTTATAACTGCGAACCCGCCCGCCATATCTCCATATAATGTTGCATAACCTACGCTCATTTCGGACTTATTGCCTGTTGTGAGAACAATCGATCCGAATTTGTTTGAGAAGGCCATCAACAGGTTGCCCCTTATTCTTGCCTGAAGATTCTCTTCCGTGATATCCGGCTTAAGACCCTTAAAGCTTTTTGACAGGTCCCTGGAATACGCCTTGACTATATTATCGATCCGTATTGTTGTAAATTTTATCCCGAGATTCTTTGCGTGGCCGGAAGCGTCCTCCCTGCTTTCCCTGGATGTATAGACAGAGGGCATGAATAATCCATGAACGTTCTCTTTCCCGAGTGCATCGGCCGCAATCGTCGTGACCAGCGCCGAGTCTATACCCCCGCTCATACCTATAACAACACCTTTAAACCCATTCTTGGACACATAATCCTTAGTCCCGAGAATCAGGGCCTGATATATTTTTTCACTGGCTGTCATCGGGACAACCCTCTTCTGCCTGATTTGAGGTTTCCGCGATACTGCCCGGGCCGCAGGTATTTTAATCTGCTCAACACATTCACCTTCAGCAACAAGAGATTTCAGCGTTCTTTTCTTTTCAGCCGTCAATTTATTTCGCGCTCCCCTGATTTCAATATCCGCTGTTATCAACTCTTCACTGAAATGAGTTCCCTTCGCCAGCAGTTCACCTTTCTCATTGACTATAAAACTTCCTCCGTCAAATACCAGTTCATCCTGGCCGCCGACCATATTTACATAGATAATTGAAGCGCCGCATTCTTCTGCCCGCGACGAAATAAGATTCTCCCTGAATGTTCCCTTGCCCATGTAATACGGTGAGGCATTTATATTGATGATTATTTCCGCCCCGGACAGGGCCTGAACTTTTGAAGGGCCGTTTTCATGCCATATGTCCTCACATATATTAACGCCAAAACGTAAGCCGCCAAGGTTATAAACAGGATACCTTGTACCGGCCCTAAAATAACGGTATTCATCAAAGACCCCATAGTTCGGTAAAATTTTCTTGTGATATATGTCCAGAACCCTGCTGCCGGAAATTATCGCCGCAGCATTATAAATACCATCGTTCCTGTCTACAAAACCTGCAATAACCGTAATGCCCTTTGAAGCTGATTTGATTTTTTGGAGCGCCTCAATATTGTCATTTACAAACTGTTGCTTCAACAAAAGGTCTTCCGGCGGATAACCGCTGACAGCAAGTTCGGGAAAGGCAATAATATCATCTTTTTTAGTCTTCGCCCTCCGTATATATGAAATAATCTTTTTCACATTCCCGCTCAGGTCACCGAGTGTCGGGTTTATCTGGGCAAGAGATATCCTGATTTTTTTCAATTAAATTCTCCCTTATTTTCAAAAACATACTTTATCACAAAAAGATTTAAAGAGGGAGGTTATCTTTCCCCTTTTACTTCCGCGCTTACCCGCTTACCCGCTTTCCCGCTCACGTTCATTATTGACTCAATACTTTACAAAAGATATAATTTGAATTAATATCTGAACTTCTAAACAACTTTATAAATATCAAGGAGTTAATATGCTATTCAACAGGGAAAAATCTCAAATTAAATTATTTACTAATGCATTAACTATAATATTGTTTCTAGCGGCAGCAAGTCTCTGTCTTCAGTCTGATGTGTACGCCCGGTCACCAAACATCTCTAGAGATTCTGTAGACTTTCTTTCAAAAACAGGGCAGGCAATGGCAGAAGTAGCTGAAGCTGTTAAGCCTGCAATTGTAAATATATCGACCTTGAAAACAGAAAGGCCCAAGAGAGCGCCTTCAAATCCTTTTTCCGATGATCCTTTATTCAGAAGATTCTTCGGCGACAAGTTCGGACGGCAGGAGAGACCGAGAGAACGCAAATCAATGAGCCTGGGCTCAGGAGTCATAGTTTCCCCTAACGGTTATATCATGACAAACAATCATGTAATCAGGAACGCAGACAAGATAACGGTCCGCCTGTCAAACAAAAAAGAATATGCCGGAAGAGTAATAGGCACTGATCCAAAAACGGACCTTGCAGTGATCAAGATAGATGCAGAAGATCTTCCTACCATAAACATGGGGAACTCCGATGAATTAAGGGTTGGAGAACTTGTGCTTGCCATTGGAAACCCCTTTGGCCTGAACCAGACCATAACTATGGGAATAGTAAGCGCCGTTGGAAGGGCAAATGTCGGCATTGCCGATTATGAGGATTTTATCCAGACAGACGCTGCGATAAACCCCGGGAATTCCGGAGGGGCGCTGGTTAATGTTAAAGGAGAACTTGTCGGGATAAATACCGCTATCTTCAGCACAACAGGCGGTTACCAGGGCATTGGTTTCTCGATCCCCAGTAATATGGTAAAGGTTGTTATGAAAAGCCTCATTGAAAGGGGAAAAGTAATCAGGGGCTGGCTCGGCGTATCAGTACAGGGAATTACCCCGGAGCTTGCACAGCAGTTCGGCCTTGAAAAAGATTACGGATCACTCGTTGCCAATGTCGTTGAAGGCAGCCCTGCAGAAGAAGCAGGACTTGTGAGAGGAGATGTAATAATGGAATTTAACGGCAAGCCGGTGGATGAACCATACCATCTCAGAAATATCGTAGCGAGCACACTGCCCGGCGATGAAATTGAGGTCAAAATCATAAGAGACGGAGAGATCGAGGTCTTTACGGTTACCATCGGTGACCTGCCTTCAGCTGAAGAAAAAACATCTACCACTTTCAAAAATGCCCTGAAAGGGGTGAGCGTCCAGGATTTAAACGCGGATATCATGAGGCAGCTGAATCTCCCTGAAAAAATTAGAGGTGTTGTTGTTTCCGACATAGAAGGCGGCAGCCCGGCCGAGACAGCTCTCCTGCCCGGCGACGTAATCCTGGAGATAAACAGGAGGGCCATATCTAACCTTGAAGATTATGATGTCATTGTCTCTAAGATCAAAAGCGGCAAAGATGTGCTGCTGCTGGTCTTCCGCAGGGGGTCGACGGTTTTTGTTACGATCGGCGGGGAATAAATAAATGAATTTCAATGGCGTTCAATCCGACCCGTAGGGGCAGGTCTTGTGCCTGCCCTTGTGCAAGCGTCTGCATATTTTTTATCATTTTGCGATTCTAAAGAAAGGGCGCCCACAAGAGGCGCCCCTACAATGAATCAGGATTCCGTATTACGAACTGATTATCTTCATTACTTCCAGGAGGGGAATCTTAAATTTCTTCGCTATCTTTTTGCAGTCTTCATATTCAATGGATACTTTGTTATTCTTCTTATCCAGCTTCGACACCTTAACATTCACCCTGCCGAATTTTGTATTCTTTGATTTAATCTCACGCTGAAGAATTTTTCTTTCGGCAGTATAAAACCTTACACCAATGCTTGTTGTCTCCTTCAAAATAATGTCGATCAGATTATCTCTTTTATTATCTTCGCAAAGAACGCTGAGCTTGATCCCCGGCCGGCCTTTTTTCATAATGATCTGAGTCAGAAATACATCAAGGGCCCCGGCCTTAAACAGCAGGTCCATAACATACTCATAAACCTGCGGGTTCATGTCATCAATGTTGGTCTCAATAACTGAAATGCTTTCTTCAGTCTGTGTTCTGCCTTTGGCGCCCTGCCCTATTAATATTCTCACTATATTAGGCTGTTCTTTAAAGTTCTTATTACCAGCACCTACGCCAATAGTTGAAACCTGCATGTTCGGCATCGGGCCAAAATCTGATGTGAGAGAAGAGATCAAAACAGCACCGGTCGGAGTAGTAAGTTCAAATGATATATGAGATGAATAAACAGGTTTGCCCTTTAACAGTTCAATAGCAGCCGGTGCCGGCACAGGTAAAATACCATGCTCTGTCTTAATATTACCGCTCCCCAGATTTACAGCAGATGCATAAACAGAATCAATCCCCAGCAGATCAAGCCCGATCAGTGCTCCAAAAATATCGACAATACAATCAACCGCCCCAAGTTCATGCAGATGGACCCTGTCATACCTTCCCCCGTGGACCTTTGCCTCAGCCTCAAAAAGCCGCTTAAAAATTGCCAGGCCTTTCTGCTTTATTTCTTTAGAAAGGGAAGAAGCATCAACAATCTTTTTAATATCTTTAAATCTTTTAAATTCGGCAGGCTTCCCCCTCTTCCCCTGCCTTACCTCAACGTCAACTTTAGTCGCTCTGAACCCGGCCCTCCTGACCTTCTTAAAACTTAACGTATACCCTTCAACCTTAAGGCGGGAAAGTTCCTTCTCAAGTTTCCCAGGAGAAACCCCGGCATCCACCAGCGCCCCTAAAATCATATCACCGCTTATACCTGAAAAACAGTCGAAGTATGCAATCATTTATCAGCTCCGTAGGGGCGAACGGCCGTTCGCCCTTACCCGTTCCCCATGATATTTATCTTATGCGCCAGCACCCCGGCGCCAAAGCCGTTGTCAATATTCATAACCGCAATACCAGGCACGCAGGAGTTGAGCATGGCAAAAAGGGCTGTAATCCCCCCCAGGCTGGTCCCATATCCTACAGATGTAGGCACAGCTATTATCGGCTTGTCTGTCATACCGCCGATCACGGATGGAAGTGCGCCTTCCATTCCGGCCGCCACTATCAATACATTGGCTTTTGAAAGGATTTCTTTTGCCTTAAATATCCTGTGCAGGCCCGCCACTCCTACATCATATACCGCTTCTGTTTTACTGCCCAGAAAAGATGCCGTAGCCAAAGCCTCTTCAGTCACAGGTATATCGGATGTGCCTGCGCAGAGCACAACCACCATACCCTTTTTCACAGGGGCCTCTCCTGCCATTATCAGACCGGCTTTCTCAAAATACTTCGCTTTAATTTTATGCTTTCTGCAAAGTGTACTCACATCTTTAAATACAGCCTTCGATGCCCGTGTAATTAAAAGCTTCCCGCTTTTCTTGATCATGGATGCGGCAATTACTTTAATGTCCTTCTGCTCCTTACCCTCCGCAAATATCACTTCCGGAATCCCATGCCTCAATTCCCTGTGATGGTCAACCTTGGCAACACCAATATCCTCATACGGAAAATGCTTCAATGTGTCAAGAGCGTCCCTGACAGTAACCTTCCCGCTCTTCACTGAACTGAGAATTTGTTTTATTTTTTTGTTATCCATAATAAAGGCAGGGGTCGAGGGATCAAGGGGTCAAGGATTCGAGTGAAAAAAACTAATAAAATAATTCACCTCTTGAACCCTTGAATCCTCGAGCCCTTGAACCCTTCTTTTTAGTATTTAATATTCCGCCTTCAAGCTTCTTGTCATAAGTTCTTTTACCGCATCAACGGGTTCCTTGCCGTTCCTGATGACTTCATATATCTGTTCTACTATCGGCATCTCAACTTTATGCTTCCTGGACAGTTCATATGCAGATTCTGATGTAGCGACGCCTTCCGCCACCATTGACATGTTTGCAAGTATATCTTCCAGACTCTGCCCTTTTCCAAGCTTAAAACCTACAGTATAATTTCTTGAAAGTGTTCCCGTACATGTAAGAACAAGGTCGCCGATCCCGCTCAATCCCCCGAATGTCTTTTCATCCGCACCCATTGCAACACCCATGCGGGTCATTTCCGCAAGCCCTCTTGTTATGAGCGCCGCCCTGGTACTTGATCCGAGATCAAGTCCGTCCGAGATCCCTGAAGCTATTGCCATCACATTCTTGAGCGCTCCCCCCAGTTCAGTGCCGATTATATCCATATTTGTATAGACCCTGAAGTACTCTGTGCTGAACAGCTTCTGAAGTTCAGGCCCCTCTTCCCCGCTTCCGGATGCAAGGGTAACTGCGGTAGGGCGTTTTTCTATGACCTCTTTTGCAAAACTCGGCCCGGACAGAACAGCGACTTTTTTCCCGGTCAGCTCTTCAAGGATGCCGGAGACAGTAAGGAGGGTCTCCTTTTCAATTCCTTTCGATGCATTGACTATTAATGCATCATCAGATATAAATGAATGCGCAGTTTCAAAAACCCTTCTTGTATGCTGTGTCGGCACTACATTAACAACATATTTTGCACCATCTAAAACTTCTTTAATATCAGAAGAGGCCATAAGCGTTCCGGGAAGAACAAAGCCCGGGAGATATTTGAAATTTGTCCCTGACTTGTTTATTTCCGCTGCAAGGTCTTCCTCGTATACCCAGAGGGACACATTGTTGCCTTTATCCGCCAGAAGGCTTGCAAGTGTTGTGCCCCAGCTTCCTGCTCCTATGACTGCGATATTTTTCATGGTCTGATTAAATTAAGCTCAACTATTATATATAAGGGGCGTAACTTAGTCTACGTAAGCGTCTCCTCACAGCCCGTGCTTTTCCATAATTTCATTTCTTCGTTTTTCATACTCGTCCTCCGAAAGGTCTTTGCTAAGGTACAGCTCCCTGAGCTGTCTCAGTTCTGTCTTCAGGGATTTCCCCTCTGTTTCGGTTTTTGAGCTGCCCTCAGCCCCCATAGCGACGAGGTTATCTATCCGCTGCTCAAGCCGTTTCAGGTCCCGCAGCAGACCCGCCTCACTTTTGATCTCGGAAAGTGCAAGTTTGAGCGGAGCGTTTCCGTACCAGTGGGCATAGTCCGGGTTCTGGTGGAAGACTCCCTTGTATGTGATTATGTAATAGAACTTCTTCATGCGGAAAAAGAGAGCCTCTATCCTGGACAGATCTTCATAAATCATCTGGGGGCCGATTTCAAGGGCCCGGCCTTTAAGGGGATGCGGCGGCCGTTCTGACGGGGCAGGCATGAGAAGCCCTTCTTTATCCAGTTCCCGGATGATCGATGCAGCTTCATCTATCAGGGCCTTTGATTCGCGCTGTATTGTGTCGCCGTCCTGAAGGTTTACTTCCGCAAAGGACCTGGCATGACATTTTGAACATACCTTCAGCATTTTTTCTCTTTCACTGCTGCGGACATTCTCCGGATACTTCTGCCCGATGATCCCCATGGTAACTCCCCCGCTCACATTGTGAGTACCCTCAGGCATATGGCAGACAGTGCAGTCCGGTGCATAGTCCCTCCCCTTTTGCTCAAACATGACACCATGCCTTGAGGTCTTCCACATCTCATACTGCGGATGGTCGGGACCCATGTGGCACGTGCCGCATACAGCAGGATCACGTACGATTTTCAGATCAGTATCATGCGGGGTATGACAGGCATCACAGCGGTTCTCGATTTTATGACATGAAAGACAGCCCTGGCGCTGCATCGCCGGGGACTGTGCGAGAAAGCGTGCGCATTCTATATCATGGCGCGGCAGTGCTGACCCTTCTTCGTGGCAGTCATTACAGCCCTCTGATATTTCTATAGTCTTCCTCATCTTCCTGGTACAGGCCCGTCCGGACCTGAAGCTGACTCCATGTTTTCCCGTAAAATGCTCCCTGGCAGGCCCGTCATGGCATCCCGCACATACATGGGCCTCAACAGACTGCCTTTTGCCGCCGGTCAAATGGTTCTCATCATAACCCTTCCCATGACAGGTTATACAGGATATGTCCTGTCCGGCATGCGCCGACCCTTTCCACGTCCGCACTAAATTCGGGGTCTCACGGTTATGGCAGGAAACACAATCCTCTACCGCTGCTTTTTCATCCGCAAAAACAATTGATACAGCAGACAGGGCTGCCAGCAGCAGCAGTTTAAATACATATTTCATCATTCACCTCTGCCTGACTTTTTTAAGAGTCCTTCCTTCCGGGTAATGAACTCTTTTTCTGAAATAAGATCTTCCTTCAGAAGGTCCTTCAGTATACGAATCCTGTCACGAATTTGCATCAACACTGCATCAACCGGCCTGTCTGGAAATATAAAGGAAGGAGAAAAGTTTTCAAAAAGATAAAGACCTTTCTCTGAAATAACGGCAAGACGTTTCCCGTCAGGTGACCATACCCCTATCGAAAAGGCATCAGGAATCAGTCTCTTTATGAATGTACCGTCGGATTGCATAAGCCAGCCCCCGGAATAGATCTGGCTTCCACGGGGATTCCACGCAGGAGCTATTCCGCGCTTTTCATAGTTAACAGGCCGTATACCTGCCTTATTATCTCCGTCGACAATAATCAACAGGCCCTTTTTATCGGTAACAGCCAGCCGGGAGCCGTCAGGTGACCATGAAGCAAAAACAGCGAAGCGTCCATCACTGATTTTAAAAATATCTCTAAGCATTCCAGTATCGGGATCAATTGTCCTGAATTCAGTATATGGCTCCAGTGCCGGGGGGTCGTGAAACTGAGGGGTAAGAACCGTTTCGTGAACAGGCCTGATGTCCGGGTATGCCCAGGCGCTGGTGAAATCAGCTGTTTCACTCCGGGTTGGAAAATACGCCTCCCACGATAAAAATACTTCATCCGTTCCACTGTCCACCTTCGACAGCAAATATGTCACAAAGGTCCCTATGCTGAACCTTTTTATTTTTGCTGAATAGACAATAATGTTGTCCGCAGGGCCAAACCATCTTGCAGCATAAGGCTCTTTCTTTAAGGTTACAGGAACAATAATCCCATCATCAGCATTCATACGGACAAGCTGCTTACCTTCACTGTTCTCATGAACAACAAGCAGATCATTCATGGGCGACCAGTCAATAGAGAGGGGTGTTATTTCTGAAAACACCTTTGACTCGCCTGTCTCAGGATTATGTATAACAAGTTGATTATTATTGATCAGGGCAATACGGGAAGAATCAGGCGCCCATGCAGCAGCCATAGGCTTCAGGGATACCCCGTTAAAAATGCGCTTGGCTAATGGGCCTTCTTTTAACCCGGTGATTGTTGTACATGACGGGAAAAGTGACAGGATTAATAAAGCGGAAAAGATTCTTAACTTCTTTTGCACAGCCTTACCCTCTATTTTTTTGATTTCTGCATACGGGCCCATGTATCTCTTAATGTTACTGTACGATTAAATACAGGGCTGCCCTCATCCGAATCAGGATCAACACAGAAATAACCGAGCCTCTCAAATTGAAACCTGCTCCCGGTTTCAGCGCCTGTGAGAGAAGGTTCAAGACAGCAGTCTTTTAATACTTCGAGAGAACCCGGATTCAGATATGACTTGAAATCCGCATCGTCCTTCGGGTTGTCAGGGTCAGGCTTTTCAAACAAATGGCCGTATAAACGTACTTCTGCCTTCAGAGAATGTTCGGCTGAGACCCAGTGCAGGGTGGCCTTCACTTTTCTCCCGTCAGGCGCGTCACCTCCCCTTGTTGCCGGGTCATAGGTGCAGTGTATCTCTTTTATCTCACCCGTCTTTTCGTCCTTTATCACATCACTGCATGTAACAAAATATGCATACCGGAGTCTGACCTCCCGTCCGGGCGCGAGGCGGAAAAACTTTTTCGGCGGATCTTCCATAAAATCTTCCCGTTCAATATAGAGCACTTTCGAAAAGGGGACTTTCCTCTTCCCCATCCCTTCGTCCTCGGGATTGTTTACGGCATCCAGCTCCTCGGACTCACCCTCGGGATAGTTTGTTATTACTACCTTAAGTGGGCGCAGAACAGACATCACCCTCGGCGCCTTTTTATTCAGGTCTTCACGTATGCAGTATTCAAGGAGAGCCATATCAACAGTACTGTCCGCCTTGGCAACACCAATGCGTTCACAGAAATTCCTGATGGACCCCGGTGTATAGCCGCGCCTCCGAAGGCCGGAGAGTGTCGGCATGCGCGGGTCGTCCCATCCGTTCACATGCTTCTCATTCACAAGTTGAAGAAGCTTTCTCTTGCTCAGGACTGTGTGGCTTATATTAAGACGGGCAAACTCTATCTGCTGTGAGTGAAATATATTAAGCTGCTCAAGGAACCAGTCATATAAAGGCCTGTGGTCCTCAAACTCAAGGGTGCAGAGTGAATGCGTTATTTTCTCTATGGAGTCTGAGACACAATGAGCATAGTCATACATTGGGTAGATACACCACGCATCTCCTGTCCTGTGGTGTGCTGTTTTCTGAATTCGGTAAAATACAGGATCACGCATGTTTATATTGCCTGACGACATATCGATCTTCGCACGCAGCGTACGGGACCCGTCCTCAAATTCACCAGCTCTCATGCGCCCGAAAAGGTCAAGGTTTTCTTCCACTGAACGGCTGCGGTACGGACTTTCCTTTCCCGGATCTTTCAATGTCCCGCGATACTCCCTGATTTCATCTGCGTCAAGGTCGCATACATACGCCTTGCTTTCCTTAATGAGCTGGACTGCAAACTGGTACAGCTGTTCAAAATAGTCCGAAGAATAGTACTGCCTGTCATCCCATTCATAACCGAGCCATTTAACGTCCTCAATAATTGATTCCACATACTCGGCTTCTTCTTTGCTTGGATTGGTGTCGTCAAACCTCAGGTTGCAGAGGCCTTTGTATTCATCCGCAACGCCAAAATTAAGGCATATGGATTTGGCATGGCCGATATGAAGATACCCGTTGGGCTCCGGCGGAAAACGTGTATGGACACGTCCTTCGTTCTTATTGCTACTGATATCCCCTTCGATAATATTCTTTATAAAATTCGAAGGTGTTTTTGTTCCATTTTCACTCATACCAGGCTCCATTAAAACATCTGCATTCCAAAATCGTCCAGCAGGCCGCCGGAGGAATAATTTAAAAATTCAAGTTTATACCTTCAGCAAAGTTATTTATATGCCTGACAGTTTTACATTGCAGCAATAGTGATAACATAAATGCATCGAGTTTTTGAATTTTTAAATTATTCCTCCGGCGGCCTGCGCTGTATAGCTCTACAGATATATATTTTGATTTATTCAATACTTTCAATGGCTTGCCCAAGCCTTCTTAAAGTCTTTTCTCTACCCATAACATCAAGCAATTCAAATATCCCGGGACTCTGGGTACCCCCGGTCAGGGCCACCCGCACAGGCTGGGCAAGTTTTCCAAGCTTTACTTCATGCTTCTCAACTATTGCCTTAAAGAGTTTTTCAATCTCCTCTTCGGTAAAACTAGTCATAGTTTCCAAACCACCTTTTAATTCAATCAGGAGATCACGGCTCTTCTCATTCAGGAGCTTTTTCTTTGCCTTCTCATCATACTCAATCTCTTCCGCAATATAGTAACGCAGTGAACCTGCAAGCTCAATCAATGTCTTTGATCTCTCCTTTAAAGTATCAATTGCCTTTGACAGCCATGCACTGTCCAGGGACTGGCCTTCGGTTATCACACCCTCTTTCAAAAGAAAAGGATTGACGAGTTCAGCAAGCTTCTCAGACGATGAATTAATTATATACTGGCTGTTAAGCCACAGAAGCTTCTCCGGATTAAAAACAGCCGCAGCCTTTCCGGCATTCTCAAAAGAGAAATACTTTACCAGCTCCTCCCCTGTAAATATCTCCTGGTCACCATAAGACCAGCCGAGCCTTACAAGATAATTCACAAGCGCTTCAGGCAGATATCCCATTTCATAATATGCCATCACAGACGTCGCCCCGTGCCTTTTGGAAAGTCTTGCCTTGTCAGAACCGAGTATCATCGGGAGGTGCGCAAATTTGGGCACTTCATATCCCAGTGCCTTATAGAGCTGCAGCTGCCTCGGTGTATTATTGATATGGTCATCGCCTCTGACTACATGAGTTATATTCATATCAACGTCGTCAACAACAACAGTCAGGTTATATGTAGGCGTCCCGTCCGACCTCCGTATAATAAGATCGTCGAGCTGTTCATTTTCAAAGGTTATACTCCCTTTAATAAGGTCATCGACAATAGTTGAACCTTCCTGCGGCATCCTGAAACGCACGACCGGGTCAATTCCCTCAACAGGTTCCTTAAGGTTTCTGCACTTACCGTTATACTTGAGCGGCCTGCCCTGTTTCATTGCCTCTTTTCTGTTAGCCTCAAGCTCTTCGGGCGAACAGTAACAGTAATAGGCCCTGCCCTCATCGAGCAGTTTGGCCACATATTTTTTGTAGGTATCAAAACGGTCTGTCTGCCTGAAAGGGCCTTCGTCCCAGTCCAGGTTGAGCCACTTCATGCCCTCTATGATCGCTTCAATATACTCATCCGTAGAGCGCGTCGTATCGGTATCTTCAATCCTGAGTATGAATGTACCTTTATTATTCCTTGCAAAAAGCCAGTTAAAAAGCGCTGTCCTTGCCCCGCCTATGTGAAGAAATCCCGTAGGGCTCGGCGCAAAACGTACTCTAATTTGCTCAGTCAAAATCTCCTCCTGCTGTTAAGTTATAACGAATAACGGACACGGATACCGTTATTTAGGTTTTATTTCCGTTATTATAAGCCTTAAACATTTTTCTGTCCCGTCAGTTACCTTAAAGCGTTCATCTGCCCTGTATCCGGCAACCCATATAATATCATTTCCGGACAAAACAATCGGGACCCTGTCCCTCTCATCTCTCGGTATCTTTTCGTCCACAAAAAAATCCTGCAGCTTCTTTCTTTTCCCAAATCCGAGAGGATAGAAAAAATCTCCTTTGGCCCTTGGTCTGATTTTCAGAGGGAAACTCATCGCACCGGCATCTAAAAGGACTTCCGTCTTCCCATTGCCCTCCCCCGTTGTTTTTCCTTCAAAAACTCCTTTTAAGCTTATATCAGCTTCTTTGATCCCAATTTCAGACGGAGGTTGAAAATCACACTCTGAAATTCTCAAAGTTTTCTCTGTGGTAATTTTCAGAAGCGAATAATCCTTTACAACTTTAATGCCTTTAGGCAGGTCAAGCCTGTCACCGGATCTTCCCTTCTTAATAAGAGCGATTATGTCTTCGATATGCTGAAAAACAATTCCCCTGAAACCTCTAACAGCACCAACCGCTCTTATCAAAACACGCCTTAAAATCGGTCTTTCTATTGTCTCCAGGGGGGTAAGAAAAAGTTCTATTGAGTCATCGCTTTTTCTGCTTATCAGTCTCATCAATGTTTTGGTAACGACTATTTCCAGATAATCATCTTCTTCCCTCAAAATATCCGCTGTCCGGCATATGTCCTTTACAGCAGAAGGATTTCTGCTCTTTATCTCTTCCATAAAATTAAGCCTTATCCAATTCCTGAAGTAATCATCCTTAAGATTCGAAGAGTCAACCATAAAAGAGTCAGGAACCATGAAATCTTCGATTTCCTTTTTTGTGACGTTTATAAGGGGCCTGATTATATTGCCCCTAACAGGAGGTATTCCTGATAAGCCTTTCCTGCCTGAGCCTCTTAGAAGCCTCATCAGGACGGTCTCTGCCTGGTCGTCTGCATTATGGCCCAGCGCGATCAGCACGGCCTTGGCCAGGCCTGATATTTCCCCATAAACCTGATATCTCAGCTCCCTGGCCGCTTCCTGTTTATTTAAGCCTGTGTCTTCAGCATATTTCCTGACATCGACCGACCTTGAATAAAACTCAATCTTCCGGTCATCACAGAACTTTTTACAAAAAACCATTTCCTTTTCAACCTCTCCCGGCCTTAATCCATGGTCAACATACACAGCGCTCAGAGAGAGATTGAAATCATCCTTCAATTCATTCAGGACAACCGCCAGGCATACCGAGTCAGGGCCTCCGGACAGACCCAGCAGGATATGGTCATCGTCGGAGATCATTGAGTATCTTGATATTGTTTTCTTTATTTTTTGTATCAGATTCACAGGAAGTTTATTATACCGGAATTGCATGGATAATTTACTGAAAAAGATGAACATCGAACATCGAACGTCCAACATCGAATTTTGAATGGAAAAAGATGAAGAAAGATGTTAAATGTTCGGTAATGTATGTTTGTTTTTCATTCGACGTTGGACGTTCGATGTTCGATGTTCGACGTTCATCTTTCAAAACAACTTAGCGCTTATGGGGATAGGGCCCTTCATTAAAACATTTTCTGATATATAGACAGTCTCCCAAAATTAATACATGCAATTCTATTATCAAATATATATAATAATAGCTCGCAAATTAATATATAGAATTTTCTGAATTAATCATGCACGATTTCAAGTACAGGAAAACAGAACTATACGCTGAAGGCGTACCAGTCAGGAAAATAGCCGCCAGTGTCGGAACACCATTTTACGTCTACAGCCACAAAACCCTCCTCCGGCACCTCAGCGCCTACATCGACGCCTTTGACGATCAGCCGCATACTATCTGTTTTGCATTAAAGGCCAATCCGAACATTGCGGTCCTGAGACTGCTTGCCAAAAAAGGATGCGGCGCAGACGTTGTCTCCGGCGGTGAGCTATATCTGGCACTGAAGGCCGGAATACCTTCTAAAAAGATTGTATATGCAGGTGTGGGCAAGACCGAAGCGGAAATTATCCAGGCGCTTAAGTCCCGCATTCTCATGTTTAACATTGAATCATCCGATGAAATGATGGCCATTGACAGGATTGCCGGGTCGTTAAAAGTAAAAGCGCCTGTGGCCCTGAGGGTCAATCCTGATATCGACCCTAAAACACATCCTTACATCTCAACCGGGTTGAGGGAGAGCAAGTTCGGCATCCCTATTGAAGAAGCTCTCCGCAATTACAGGCTTGCAAGAGAACTTCCCAATCTCAAAATACTCGGCATACATAACCATATAGGATCGCAGATAACCACTATTCAGCCTTTTGTCGACTCATTAAAAAAGGTCATTCTCCTTGCACAGACATTGAAGTCAGATGGCATAGACATCAGACATCTGGACATGGGCGGCGGCCTTGGCATCCCTTACAAATATGAACACCCTCCCCGGCCGGGAGAGCTGTCAAAGGCTGTCCTGCCGTTACTGAAAGGAAACAATTTCAATCTCATAATTGAACCCGGCAGGTCCATTGCAGGCAATGCCGGAATATTTGTAACAAAGGTGCTTTACCTGAAGAAGCATCCTCAAAAAGAATTTGTTATCGTTGACGGCGGGATGAACGATCTCCTGAGGCCAAGCCTGTATGATGCATTTCACAGTGTACTGCCGATCAGAAAGAACAACCGCAAGAAGGTTTTATCCGATATTGTAGGGCCAATATGCGAATCCGGAGACTTCCTTGCAAAAAGCAGGGAATTAAACAGGGTGCTGCAGGGAGACCTTCTCGCTGTTATGAGTTCGGGTGCATACGGTTTCTCGATGAGTTCGAATTACAACAGCAGGCCCAGAGTTGCGGAAGTCCTTGTAAAAGGGAAAGAGTTCTTTGTGGTCCGTGAAAGAGAAACATATAAAGATCTTGCAAAAGGCACAAAAATTCCGGGATTCTTAAAATAACTTCGATGAAACTCCACTTCACAAAAATGCACGGCCTCGGTAATGATTTTGTAGTTATAGATGACAGGCCCGCAAAGTTAAAAAAGATATCGGACATTTCAAAAAAACTCTGTGACCGCAGGTTCGGCATAGGCGCTGATCAGCTGCTCCTCCTCCGCCGTTCCCGAAAGACAGACTTCAGGATGCTTATATATAATGCGGACGGATCAGAAGTCGAAATGTGCGGAAACGGCATAAGATGCCTTGCGAAATATATATGGGACAATAAACTTGCCTTTTCAAATTCAAAAAATAAAAAGGCCCCGGATACGCTGGCCATAGAAACGCCGGCAGGAATAATGCACCCTGAAAAATCGGGACCGCTCGTCAGGGTCGATATGGGAGAACCTGTGCTGGACGGAAAGAATGTCCCCGTTAAGATCAAAGGGGAAGTCCTGGGCCATCCCCTGAAAATCAAACAGAAGACCTTTAAAATGACCTGTGTTTCAATGGGCAACCCTCATGCGGTATTCGTCACAAAAAATGTTGATTCATTTCCATTACAGCAGTACGGCCCGGCTATTGAAAACCACCGGCTCTTCCCGAACAGGACGAATGTAGAGTTCATTGAGATAGTAAACAGCCGCAATATTAAAATGAGGGTATGGGAGCGCGGCTCCGGTGAAACTATGGCGTGCGGCACCGGTGCCTCAGCCGTTGGTGTCGCATCATACCTGCTTGGCCTGAGCGGCAGAAATGTGACAGTACATCTTCCAGGAGGAAAACTGAAAATCAACTGGTCCGGCAGTGACAACCATGTATATATGACCGGCCCCGCTGTGACAGTTTATGAAGGGACGATAAAGATATAAAAAATTGTAGGGGCAGGTTTCAAACCTGCCCTTACCAAAGCCTATGAAAATAAAATGTCCGACATGCAGAAAGAAGACCGAGTGGGTAAATAATCCTTATAGACCTTTTTGCTCGGAAAAATGTAAACTAATTGACCTTGGAGCCTGGGCATCAGGAGAATATAAAATTAAAGGCATGCTTGAGGATGAATCCGTAGATACATCCTCAGAACAGGAGACAGACAATGCTTAACATGATAGTATCAGGCGCTTCCGGGAGAATGGGAAGCCGCATCATCACACTTTCACAGGACCTGGACGATTTAAAACTTGTCGGGGCCCTGGAAAAGAGCGATCATAAAAATTCAGGAAAAGATATCGGTGAGGTCATAGGCCTCGGGGCAATGGGCGTCACTATAACTGATAATATTAAAAAAATCCAGGATGAAGCAAATGTACTCATAGACTTTTCTTCACCCTCAGCAACTATAGAATGCCTGAAATCAATTTCAGGCAAGCCAGTACCGGTAGTCATAGGAACAACCGGTTTCAGTAAAGAAGAAACAGAGTACATTAAATTATATGCACAGAACACCCCCTGCGTCTTTGCGCCAAATATGAGTGTCGGTGTAAACCTCCTTTTGAAAGTGCTGTCAGACATCGCTAAGGTTACGGGTGATGACTATGATGTTGAAATAATAGAAGCCCACCACAGGTTAAAGAAAGACGCGCCCTCCGGAACGGCCATGAAGATGGCACAGGTTATTGCCGCATCACTTAACAGGAACCTGGAAGATACGGCGGTCTATGCAAGGCACGGCCTGATTGGCGAAAGACCGGAAAAAGAGATCGGTATTCAGACTGTGAGAGCAGGAGATATTGTCGGTGAACATACTGTACTGTTCGGCGGCCTCGGAGAACGGATCGAGATCACCCATAAGGCTTCAAGCAGAGATACATTTGCCAGGGGTGCGCTAAAAGCTGCACAATGGGTCCATAAACAGACCCCGGGGCTTTACGACATGCAGGATGTCCTGGGGCTTAAGTAAAGTTCTTTAACAGCCTAAAACATTAAAAGATGAACGTCCAACATCGAACGTCCAACGTCGAACATCGAATGAAAAAAAAGACTAATTTTTATTCCTTATTCACCATTCGATGTTCAACGTTCGATGTTCGATGTTCATTCCGTAATTTAGTCACGCCAGCGCTACCCTGCCCTGTGCAATGATCTCCACAATTTCCGGATCAAACTGCGTTCCTGCGTTGCTGTTAAGTTCATGCATGACACGGTCCGTCGTCAGAGCGTCCCTGTAAGGCCTCGAATTCATCATTGCGTCAACAGCATCTGCTACAACGACTATCCTTGCTGAAAGCGGTATACCGCTGCCTTTTAAACCTGCAGGGTATCCATTGCCGTCATATCTTTCATGATGATGTAGAATGACCGGGATCGCATCTTCAAGAAACGGCACTGACTCAACAATCCTCACCCCTATCGATGGATGTTTTCTTATTTCCTCGGATTCATCTGGAGTTAAACGGCCGTTTTTTCTTAGAATAGCCTCTTCAACTCCTATCTTCCCTATATCATGGATCGAGGCCGCATGTTCAATTTCCTTTATTGTTTTGTCCTCCACCCCCAGTGCCTTTGCCAGGGAAGTAGAAATCTGTGCAACGCGGTTTGAGTGATTAAATGTATATCTGTCTTTTGCGTCTATGGTAAGAATCAATGCCTTAACAGTGCCTTCATAACAGGTCATAATATTATTTCTTGCATTTTCGACCTGTTCTTCGAGATACGATGCCCTGAACAGGAGCTTATCTCTTTCCTTCTTCAGCTCTGTACTGGTCCGTCTCTTTTCAAGCCCCTTTCTGACAACCAGCAGTACATCATCTTTATCAAAAGGCTTGATCAAATAGTCAAATGCCCCAAAGCGTATCGCATCTCTCGCTGTTTCAAGGCTTGCATAAGCAGTCAACAGTACAACTTCAGTATCAGGGTGCCTTCTCTTTATTTCCTGCAATGCCGTTATTCCATCCATCTTCGGCATTTTGATGTCCATTACGACAAGATCAGCAGGCTCCTGCTCCATGATATCGAGACCCTCATGTGCCCCCACTGCAGTACATACTGAATAATCATCCTTCAATACCATCCTGATCGATTCCCTTGGTGCCAGCTCATCATCAATTACAAGAATTTTCTCCCTAATTTCCACTAGTATGTCCTCCCTTTACCGAAAGCGTATCGTTTTTCATATAATAAACAGGCAATGAAATAACAAATGTATTGACAGAATCTTCACTCTTTATCTCCAGACTCCCGGAATGCCCTTCAATGATCTTGCTGCATATCGGGACATTCAACTCTGTTCCGAGGTTATCTGTGTTCAGAAGCGGTTTTAACAACTCCTGCCCTCCCTTTTCCAGGGGGCTCTCACCTCTGTACTTTATCGACATAACAGCTTTGGAAATATCCTGATCTATTACATCGATCACCATTTTCATTGATGTTCCATCAGGTGTCTTATCAACAATACTCAAAGCAAGATAGTAAAGGGCCTTTGTTAACTGCTTCTTGTCGGCATTGATATAAAACCTGCCGTCAGAAAGCTTTATGGAAAACTTATGTGTCCCGGGCATTTTCTTTGAAACGAAATTCGCAATTCCGTACATGAGGTCATTTAAATCTTCTCTCTGGAAATTATAATCCTGGGTGCTTGAAAAAGAGACAAGTTTATCTATTAAAGTATCGAGATTTTTTATTGACTGGCTTACAGTCGAAACAAAAAAGTTCTTCAGTTCATCGTCATTGGACTTTTCATTCAACAGCTGGGTATATGTCTGTATTGATGTTAAGGGGTTCCTCACTTCATGGGCAATTTTCGCAATGAGGTCGTTCACTATTTTCAGATGATCAGCCCTCCTGTTCTGTTCTTCCATCTTTCGGGAATCGGAAAGGTCTGTAAATATTATTCCGGCACCAATGGGTTCCTGCTTTTCACCCATAAGCCTGTAACTGTTTATCCCGAGAGGCAGTTTTAAAGGATCCAAAAAAACTTCATGCCGTTTATACGATGTACCTGCCGCCATTGTGTCATACAATAGATCTCCCATTGGGGCCGGCAGCGCTTTAAAGTTGCGGCCGATCATATCGGAAGGGTCAAGACCGAGGATATCAGATGCCTGCCGGTTAAAAATGGTTATATTTTTCTCCTTGTCAATCGCTATAATCCCGCTGCTCATACTTGAAATAAGGTTTTTATTAAATTCCTTCTGATACCACATTTGATGATATAGGTCTATATCCTTTACCGCAGCTGCGAGGTAATTGCATAATACATAAATTATCTCAAGCTCCTCCGGGTAAAAAGGCTCTTCTGTAATTTTATTATCTATATTGAAAATGCCTATTAATTTCCCTTTGTACATCATGGGGAATGAAACAACAGCCTGTAAAAGCTCCATCTCTTTCCTGATGTTTACCGCTCCCGGGTCTTCAAAGGCAACCGGTTTATGCATAATGCGGCCCGTTTTATTAAGACAGAGTATAAGTTCACTCTCCTTTTCGATCTTCAGGTTTTCAGCAATATAAGGATCAAGGCCATAATGTGTTTTGACACGAAAACAATCCCTGTCCCTGAGGATAACCGACATCTTGCTTACGCGGACAATCTCCGTAACAGAATCGATAAAATGGTCAAAGAGTTTTCCCATGTCAAAACTGACGGAAAGCATCCTGGCAAAGCTGACAATGATCCTCTCATGCGGAAATCTGCCGCCCACAGCCGAACTGCCGCGGTCCCGGATTTTCATCGTGTCTATTGTTTTAGAGACCCTTTCCTCCGCCAAAACAGGCTTGTTATGTGAGCCCCTCAGCAGGCTTATTTCATTCTTCATCCTTTGACTTTCAATCGCACGCTCAACCATGACAGGAAGATCTTCCCTTATAGACTCCTCAGCAATGCAGCCATAGACGTTTTCCGGCAGATTATGAGAGATATAATCACCAGGTTTTTCTGCAGTAATGAACAGTGCCTTACAATTATCAAGTCTGTTTAAAAAATTCTCCAGGAATGAAAGTCTGTGGGATACAGTATCGATCAGAAGAAGATTGAGGGGCATATTACTGTACAGGTCCTCCAGCTCCTCAACGGTTTTCAATGGATATACAGTAAACTTCCTGAGTGCGCTCTTTGTAATGGATATAATTTCATCTCTGTTGCTCAACAATGCCAGGATTTCCATGTATACAGTATTTCCTTAAAATAAATTATTCGCCGGTAAAGCAATTTCAGCAATCATTATATTCATATCAATGCATGTTAACATGCTCTACGGGAAGTGAAATTGTAAACGTTGTTCCCGCTGACAATTGACTTTTTACTTTTATTATTCCGCCATGGTCTTCTATGATCTTCTTGCTAATAGCAAGCCCGATACCCATCCCCATCTCTTTTGTCGTTACAAACGGATCAAATATCTTTTCAATATCTTCAGGCGGTATGCCCTCTCCCGAATCGGTAATTGCTATATCAACATTTTTGTCATTCGAATCAACGGCCACCTTCAACACCCCGTTTCCGTTCATTGCCTGGCAGCCGTTGTTGATAATGTTTACAAACGCATGTTTCAATTTCTTTGAATTGCCGCACAGGTTAAACCCATAACTGCTATACTGCTTTTCAATATTGATGATTTTATTCTCAACTTCAAATTTGTTTTTTACATAGTCCACAGTTTCATCCAGAAGCAGGGTAACATCAAAATTATTAATGCCGGGGGATTTCTTCTCTTCCGAAAAATCAATGAGGTCTTCAATCAGCCCGTTTATCCTTTCGATGTCATATAGAACGATCTTTGAAAATTTATCCCTGAATTCAGCATCGTTATATTTTTCCTGAATTAACTGGGCAAAGGTTTTCATTGATGTAAGAGGGTTCCTTATCTCATGTGCAAAAGTCGCGGACATTATCCCTATCGAAGCAAGCCTCTCTGCACGGATCTTGTCCTTGTATATCCCTGCATTTTTAACTGCGCTGGCCATCAGGTCAGAAATGGTATTCAGCAGGTTAATATCTTCTATGGTAAATTTATCACCGGATGATTTCCCTCCAAGACATATCAAAAAAGTTAATTTATCGTCAACAAATACCGGGGCCGTAATTTCGCACTGAAGTGATTCAAGTTTATTTTTTAAATTGTCAACTGCATTTTCCCCTATTATTCCTTTTGCCTTCGACAATTCATCTCTGATAATAATATCGTCTGATGACCTGAGTAATTTAACAATATCAGCACGTCTGCCTACCCTGATCCTATCATTACCATTTACATCCATAATTGAACTTATACCGCTTATACAGTTCCTGTAAACAACTGTATAGCCTCCACTGGGTACTGCAGTCATTATACAAATATTATTCAGTTTCAAAGTCGAAAGAATACTTTCTCCCACGAAGATATATATTTCCTCAAGGTCCAATATTGAAGCCAGGTTCTGGCTGACTTTTCTGACGGTAGCATAGTAGTCATATTTCTGTTCATAGGAAAATCCGGAAAAGATACTCCGGATTTTTTTTCTGACAGGATTAAAAACAGAGACCGGTTTAGCAATCTTTTTCTTATTCATGATAAGTTTAAACTTACCCCGCCTTTATATTTAAGTTTCCAAGGCTCACCAAAATTCATCATCTTATAATTATTTATTCCATTATTTAAATTTTCAATATGGTATTTATTGCTGCATATATCTGCAAGCAAAGGCCTGGCTGAAAAAACTGAATGGAGATTATGAAGGGTTCCTGTTTTTTTTAAGCTAGAAAAAGAAGAAGAGGATTTTTTATTAACCTGTAGTTTTTTTCTGTTCAATGAATTATTCAGCAAAATAACAAGTTCGAGAAAATTACAAAACAAAAAACTATATAGTGTAATAAATTTATAGATGTCCTAATTATTAACAAAATAACCAATAAAAATCAAGTAATATTACATATTAGAGCAAATGCTAATATAAATTTTTTGACTTGATCTTCACTTTTTTCAAAAAATATATTATATTAACTATGTCGGGGAAAAAGGATAAAGTCATGAAATGTAAAGACTGCAGCGGCAAGCTGGACCTGAAAATAGGGTGAAAGAGTGTACAATTGCGCTGCATGGAGTGCAGCAAGAGTTACTCTGTTGAAGAATATATTGATGAGCTTGATGCAAAGTTCTGGGAGCAGCTGTCAAACCGCCAATGTAACAGGGTTTAAACTGTAAATCCGGTTTTCAGGGAAATTTCCCCCCTCGCTATCTCTTATTTTTTTGCCCCTGCTATTGACAATTAAAAGCCTTTTAAATTATTATGTTATGTTCTATACAACTACGCTTGAAACTTGAGAGGTAATATGAAGACAATATTTGCTAAAAATACAGACGTTGACAGGAAATGGCATGTCATAGATGCGGACGGTCTTGTCGTTGGACGGCTGGCATCGAGAGTCGCAATGGTACTTAGAGGAAAAGACAAGCCAACTTTCACTCCTCATGTTGATACCGGTGATTTTGTTATTATTATTAATGCGGAAAAAATACGTTTTACCGGCAGAAAACTTGATCAGAAAACTTACTACCGTCATTCGGGTTATCCAGGGGGACTGAAAAAAGAGGTCGCAAAAGATGTTATGAATGACTACCCTGAAAGAATAATTATTTCAGCTGTCAAGGGAATGCTTCCAAAGACCACACTCGGAAAACAGCAGCTCGCTAAATTAAAAGTCTATAAAGGTCCTGAGCATCCGCATATGGCACAGAACCCTGAAGCACTAAACCTGAACATTCGATAAGGAGTTATAACATATGACAGAAATTCAATATAATGCAACCGGCAGGAGAAAGTCATCCATTGCCCAGGTATTTATGACACCGGGGACCGGGAATATTACCATCAACAGAAAACCATTCGACCGGTTCTTCCCCTACGAGACCATGAAAATGATAGTTCTGCAGCCCCTTAATGTCGTTGCCGTTAACGGCAAATACGATATTACCGTCAGGGTAAAAGGCGGTGGTTTCAGCGGACAGGCTTCAGCTATAAGACATGGCATATCAAGGGCCCTCTTAGTCATAAACTCGGACTTCAGAGGAAAGCTGAAAAAAGAAGGTTTGCTGACAAGGGACCCGAGAGTAGTAGAACGGAAGAAATACGGTCAAAAAGGTGCAAGAGCACGCTTCCAGTTCTCAAAGAGATAATCTCTATAGCTGTTTCGAACACCAAATCTCACTTTTCAATCGTAATGTATATACGTTATACGTTAAAAGAACTCCAGGTGTGTAAGCTTGATTCTTAACATATAACTGCTGTCTGCGTATAAACTCGGCTTTTCTGTCCGTCATTCCCGAAGTCCTTCCCGTTCTCCGTAGTACTACGAAGGATGAAAATCGGGAATCCAGTTCATCTAAATGGTTTCCCGCCTACAAGTCGGGGCATAAAAAAGGAATAATATTATCAATGATAATTCAGTCTGTATTCCCCTCTTTGGCAAAGAGGGGTTAGGGGAGATTTTCCAAAGAAATTATTCGTAAAATCCCCCTTAATCCCTGCCTACCGGCCAGGCAGGCCCCTTTTCCAAAGGGGGAGACTTGGACAAACACTAATTAGTTAACGTATAACTTTTTCTTAAATTTAATATTGAATTTCAGGTATAATCTCATATGCTAAAAGTCGCTATTTTAGGAGGGAGTGGTTACACGGGCAGTGAGCTGCTGAGGCTGCTGTTGTCCCATCCTCATGTAAAGGTCACAGCTGTTACATCGGAGCGTTCAGCCGGACTGCCGGTCTCCGATGTTTTTCAAAATTTCAGAAATACAAATCTGAAGTTCGAGTCCCTGAAGCAGGGGGCCATCTCAAAAAAGGCCGACCTCTTCTTTCTCTGCCTTCCACACAAAACTTCACAGGAAGCCGTTGCATATCTGCACAAGGCCGGGAAAAAAGTAATAGATCTCTCTGCCGACTACAGGATAAAAAATGCAAAAGTTTATGGGAAATGGTATAACACACCCCATTTATTCGGGCCTCTGTTAAAGAAAGCTGTCTACGGACTGCCTGAAATTTACAGGGACAGGATCAAAAAGACTTCAATAGTCGCAAATCCAGGCTGTTATCCTACCAGCTCAATACTCGGCCTTGCGCCAATAATGGGGGAAGGGTACATAAACCCGGAATCAATAATTATTGATTCCAAATCAGGGGCTTCCGGAGCAGGAAGAAACCCCTCACAGCCTCTTATGTTCTGTGAGGTAAATGACTCTGTCAAGGCATATTCTGTTTCGGCCCATCGCCATACACCTGAAATTGAACAGGAGTTAAGCCTGCTTTCAAAGAAAAAAATTAAAATTATATTTACACCCCATCTTATTCCGATGGACAGGGGTATACTCAGCACTATTTACGTGCGCCTTAACAAAAAAGTAAAACTGGCACATGTACAGAAGCAGTATCATGATTTTTACCGCAGCGAACCGTTCGTAAGGGTTTTAAAGAACGGAGCGTATCCGGCTACAAAAAACGTCAAAGGGAGCAACTTTTGCGATATATCTGTTTTTCTTGATAAACGTGCCGGTAATGGACAGACATTGATTATCGTCAGTGCAATTGACAACCTTTTAAAGGGGGCATCCGGCCTGGCCGTACAGAATATGAATATCATGTACGGCTTTAATGAAACTGCAGGTCTGTTATCCTCTCCCCCTTTCCCATAATGAAAAAGCTTTCCGGCAGCCGCCGGATATCCGTTCCCGGATTTAAATTCTCCGGCATTTCTTCAGGCATAAAATTATCCGGTGAAAAGGATCTTGCTCTGATTTATTCAGAAACTCCCGCAGTCACCGCAGGAGTTTTCACTACAAATAAAGTAAAGGCCGCGCCCGTAAGAATGGCTATTGAACGCATTTCTTCCGGAAAAGGCCAGGCGGTCATAATCAACAGCGGCAATGCAAATGCGTGTACGGGTGACCGGGGCTTTAAGGACGCCTCGGATATCAGCACAAAAACAGCTGATGAGCTTGGCATTCCCCCTGAACTTGTTTATGTATCCTCAACAGGAGTTATCGGCGTACCTTTACCGCTGTCAAAAATAAAAAAAGCGCTGCCCCGGGCGGTTAAGGAGCTGTTGCGCTCATCCATCAATAAATCTGCGGCTGCAATAATGACCACCGATACCTTTGCCAAGACATATTCAAAAAAAATCAAAATTGGGAATAAAACAGGAACGATTGCAGGGATTGCAAAGGGGGCAGGCATGATCTGCCCTGATATGGCAACTATGCTCTGTTTTATAGTCACCGATATTGCGGTCACGCCTAAAGCACTCAACACTGCCCTCAAAGAAGCGGTTAACGGGTCTTTTAACAGATTAACGATCGATAATGACATGAGTACCAATGACACGGTAATAATTATGGCCAATGGTCTCTCCGGCAACAAACCTCTTACGAAGAAATCTGCATACTATCAAAAGTTTCAGAAAACATTAAGTGAAATTACTTACAATCTTGCAAAAATGATTGCCCTGGACGGAGAAGGCGCTACAAAGCTTATTGAGATTGTTGTCAAAAGAGCCGTCACCGAAGCCGATGCCTCAAAGGCTGCCCTCTCAGTCGCCAGATCAATGCTTGTAAAAACCGCTGTATACGGGAGGGACCCTAACTGGGGCAGAATTATGGCGGCAATAGGTTACTCGGGCATTGACGTGGATGAGCGGAAAATTGATATCTATATCAACAAAATCAAACTGGTCAGCAGGGGGACCGGAACAAATAGAGAAAAGGCTGCAAAAAAAATATTTGCGGATAACGAAATTGTTATCACGATTGACCTAGGTTCAGGCAGCAGGACAGCCAGGGCCCTGACCTGCGACCTGACAGAGAAATATATAGATATTAATGCACATTATCGGTCTTGAGGTAAGGGTCAGAAATAATTTGGTATTTTTTACGTTTAAATAAAAAATGTAATATAAATACTTGACACAAGAACAGTACTTCTTTATCGTAAAGTATGTACATTAATTTCAATATTTTGAATATATTATGACATGGGAGAATTAAAATGAAAAAAGCTCTTGTATTTTCAGCTGCATTTATCATCCTCTTTATTTATTCTTTAAACACCGCAAAAGATGCTTCTTCCATAGAAATGCCCACTAAAAGTGATGGTTCGTATGAATACATAGTAGAAAAAATGGATACTCTGTGGGACATTTCAGAATCCAAACTGGAGGACGCGTTTCTCTGGCCCAAGTTATGGAATGTAAACCCCCACATTGAAAACCCTGATCTCATTTACCCGGGCACCAGGATATTCATACCTACAAGAGAGGAATTAATGGGGGCCCCGCCCAAGGTTGCGGCAAAGAAAATAAAAAAGATAAAACGGAAAAAGAAAAAACCCGAATCCAAATTTGTTTTTCGTGAAGAAGAAAAGCAGAGATATATTATCAACAGAGAGTTATTTATTTCGAGCGGCTGGATATCAACAGATTTTAACGGGGTCGGCGAAGTTTCCTATGCACTTGCGAATCGTCAGATGGCGGGTAGAGATGACATAGTTTACCTGAAGTTGTCAGGTGAAGAGCAAAGCAATAAGTTTTTTACTGTCAGGGATATAAAAGAAGTCAAACATCCAAAAACCCGTAAGACATTGGGACACCAATTAAGGATAACGGGTATTCTGGAAATAATCGGTGAAGACAACAATATGCCGAAGGCAAGAATATTGGAATCTTTTGAACAGGTCCAGGTCGGCGATAGCCTGATGCCTTTCAAGGACATAGAGCCTCCCCTGGTCCCTGATTCTTTCAGGTCTCCCAAAATAACCGGCTATTTCGTTGAATCACACTCTAATTCACAAATACTGGGTGAAGGCGACGTTGTCTTTCTTGACAAGGGACATGAAGACGGACTTCAAGTGAGTGATGTTTTCTCCGCTATTTCCGACACGCCCCCTGAAAGACCGGTCGGCGCAATTCAGGTAATATCTTTACAGCCTACTACATCCGCCGCCGTTGTTTTAACCAGCTCTCAGGAAGTATTTTTAGGAACGAAGTGGGGGAATAAATAGAAGTTAGAAGTTAGAAGAGCAAAAAAAAGCGGAAAATCCAAAAAGAATTTTCCGCTTTTATATTTAATGTAATTTTTGATTTTTATGTACTTACAAGTGTCTTAAGCGCCTTGAGTCTGCTTGGGTGTTTCAGTTTCCTCAGGGCCTTTGCTTCAATCTGCCTTACTCTCTCCCTGGTTATTGTGAGATGTCTGCCTACTTCTTCAAGCGTATGGTCCCTGTCAACACCTATGCCGAATCTCATCCTTATGACTTTTTCCTCTTTAGGAGTTAAAGTTCCAAGCACCTTCTTGATATACCCGGATATCTCCTTGTTTTCGGCATCATTAAAAGGTGAGGGGCTGTTCTTGTCACCAATGAAATCTTCCAGTTCAGTATCTTCATCGCCAACCGGTGTCTGTAATGCAATAGGGTCCTGAATCGCCCTGAATACTTCTTCGACTTTTCTTGCCGGCACACCCAGTTTTTTTGCTATCTCATCATCGGACGGCTCTCTGCCAAGTTCCTGTGTCAGTTCCCGAGAAGCCTTAGTGACCCTGTTATAAAACTCCATCATGTGAACAGGCACCCTTATTGTCTTTGTCTGATCTATAAGCGCCCTCGTTATTGCCTGTCTTATCCACCAGGTAGCATATGTGCTGAACTTAAAACCTTTTTCATATTTAAATTTATCAACCGCCTTCATAAGACCGATATTGCCCTCCTGAATCAGATCAAGAAGCGGCAGGCCCCTTCCGACATAGTTTTTTGCAATATTGACCACAAGTCTGAGATTTCGGGTAATCAATTCATTTTTTGCTTCAAGGACAAACGCCTGGACCCTGCTGATTCTTCCCCACAATGCCACCATATGTTCCACCTTCAAACCAACCTCTGTTTCAATCAGCCTTAACGTCCTTTGAGCCCTGACGGCAAGCTCTTCCATCTCAGTCAGCTTTAATCCCCTGATTCGTTTCTTGCCTTTTTCTTTTTTAATGAGGCTCTTCAAATTCTTGAGAGATCCCCCATACTCGGCAAGCTCCCTGTTTAATTTACCCGCCTTTCTGACCATTATATTGAGTTCAATCAAGGTTGAATCAATAACTATCACCATGCGTTCCTCGTCTTCCATTTCGAGCAGTTCTTCTTCAGTGAAACTACTTTCAATCCTCCTGGTCAATTTAAGCGGCTTCAGGATCTCGGCAATTATTTCCTTGCCTTCTTCCAGTTTCTTTGCAAGCTCCACTTCTTCAGCCTTGGTAAGGATAGAAATATCCCCCATTGAGTGAAAATATGCCTGGACCAGGTCTTCAGTTTTTTCATATTCCCGGGGAGTTTCCACTTCTTCTAAAGGCATACTCTCATCAGAGTCTACAATACGGACCCCCATATCGCTTAAAAGATCCATCAGATCTTCTATTTCGTCAGGAGTAAAAAATTCAGAAGGCAGGGCCTCATTGATTTCATCATAAGTAAGGACACCCCGCCTTTTGCCAATCTCAATTATTTCATCAAATATGTCTTTTTCTTTCATTTCACCTACCTTTTCAACACTTAACTTGTAAATTTAACATATTTTATTTTAAATTGCTACTTTAGCGGATATTTTTTTTAGGATTAAAATAATTTTATTGTATTTCAACCGGTTACAGATTCATGATTATGCGCAGTAAAGGCAGTATTATATATTTTTCTTTATTTTTTCTGCAGATTACAGTATCCGGGGGAAAGAAAAAGGTTCTATGGACTATAATTTTGCAAAAACCCTGCTTAACTTGTCATAAGTCTTTCTTAAATGCTCCGGCATAACTCTCGTTTCGGCAATAATCGGCATGCTGTCCGTATCACCCGTCCAGCGGGGAACTACATGCAAATGCATGTGGGACTCCATACCTGCGCCGGCAACCTTGCCGAAATTCAGGCCCATATTAAACCCGTCCGGCGATAAGACCTTTTTCAAAACCTCAACAGATTCTTTCACTATTTTGATTATATCAAATAGCACCTCATCAGGCAGACCGTCAAATGTAGGCGTATGAAAATACGGGACTACCAGGAGATGTCCGCTATTGTAAGGATAACGATTCAACACCACAAAGCAATGTTCACCCCTGTATAATATTAAGTTCTTTTTATCCCTTGCCCTGTTTTTCTTATTATTATTTTCTTTTGATATATCACAGAACAGACAGCTGTCATGTTTATTTTCATCAAGAATATATTCCATCCTCCAGGGCGCCCAGAGTCTTTTCATGTAACCTCCTAAAAAAATAATTACGAATTACGAATTACTAATTACGAATTACTAAATAAAAACAGTAGGGGCATATTGCAATATGCCCCTACTTCAGTTTTTCCATTACTTTCTGCATATCGTCCCAGGTCAGCCATTTGTCTTTTGGGTTTCTTAATAAGTATGCCGGATGAAATGTCGGCATTACGGGGATGCCTTTATAATCAGTGAAGTTTCCTCTCATCCTTGAAATCGGGGTATCTACATTCAGAAGGGCATTCATAGATACCCTGCCAAGGCAGACAATAACCCTGGGCTTAATAATTTCTATCTGCTTTTCGAGAAACGGCCTGCATTCCGCAATCTCGTCCCCTTCAGGATTTCTGTTATAAGGCGGCCTGCACTTCACAATATTGGCGATATAGACCTCTTCACGTTTCAATCCCAGCTTCACAATCAATTTTGTCAGAAGCTTCCCTGCGTCACCTACAAAAGGCCTTGCCTGAACATCTTCATCCCTGCCAGGGCCCTCCCCGACAAACATCAGGTCAGCATCAGGATTCCCCTCACCAAAAACAATATTCTTACGGCCCTCTGAAAGTTTGCACCTGGTACAATCACCAATTCCCCCTCTCAGCCTGTTGAGCGCTTCTTTTTGATTCTGGATATCGCCATCATTCACAACTACCTGTTCATCAGATCTTGTGAAATCAGACCCGGCCTCTGAAACCTTCAATAAATACTGTTCAACATCCGCCTTATTAACAGGCAAATACTCAAACCCCAGCTCACCATAAAACTCCATAGCCTTCCGCAGCTCTTTAATCACAGCAGTCTTGTTGTTCATAAATCTTTAAAATCCGTAATTAGTAATTTGTAATTAGTAATTGTCTTCATTCCCCCCATTTGAGCTTAGTTCTCAGTATCTGAAAATAGTCCCTGTCATGGAGGACAATAAACTTTGTTTTATAATCCGCCTTCCTGATCCTTATCCTGTCTTTTACTTTAAGTGGATAACCCGCCTGTCCGTCAAGCGTCAAATTAATATCATCACCACTTATAATTTTAACTTCAACCGTAAAGTCGTCAGGCAATACAATAGGCCTGCTGGTCAGGGTATGGGGACATATCGGGGTCAACAGGAAAGATTCAAGAGTTGGATAAAGAATAGGGCCCCCTGCTGAAAGCGAATGGGCTGTGGAACCTGTCGGAGTAGACACAATAAGACCGTCTGCCCTGAATGTGCTCACATAGTGCCTGTCAATGCTTATATCAAATTCAAACATCCTTGCAAGAGCGCTTTTATTCATAACCACATCATTAAGTGCATTGTGCTGGAACATCTTCTTCCCCTGTCTGAATACATCAGTCAACAGCATGATCCTCTCTTCAAAACAGCAATCATTATTGAAGATCATGTCTATGTTATCGTCAAGCTCGTCCCTGTTAAGCTCGGTAATAAACCCCAGACCACCCAGGTTGACACCAAGTATCGGTACACCAAGACTGCCTACTAATCTCGCAACACTCAAGAGGGTGCCGTCACCCCCGAAAACTATAATCATATCTGATTTTTTCGGAATATCTTCAAGGCGGCAGCCCTTGACCTTAAGGGCAGAAGCCACTTTTCTTTCTATAATAAATTCACATTTCTTTTTCTTAAGACGGCGTAATAAATTCCTGACAACCTTTACAGCCTCAGGCTCGCCCTTCTTGGCAATTATCCCGATTCGTTTCATAATTCAATCCCTTTAATTTCAATATTCCTTGAGCTTTCCCCTGAATAATCAAGTGTGATCATTATCCTGTTTTCAGGCATCTCTCCTTCCGCTCTTTCCGCCCACTCTATTACAGCTATGCCGTCTGATGCCAGATATTCGTGCAGGCCGATCTCTTCAGTTTCACCGGGCCTTATTCTGTAAAGATCAATGTGATAAAAAGGGACATCTGCATCATACTCCGCAATTATCGTATAACTTGCACTCGTTACATCCCGCTCATTGATCCCCAGGGCAGATGCGATCCCTTTGACCATTACCGTCTTTCCGGCCCCAAGCTCTCCGTACAGGCAGACTATATCTCCAGCTTTAAGTTTTTCACCAAGATCACGGCCAATTTTTTTTGTCTCGGCCTCACTTTTACTTTGAAGCTTCATTAGTCATAGATCTGACTACGTCAGCCTTGCCGACTATTCCGACAACCGCGCCGTCACTGAGTACCGGCAGCAGATGGGTATGCTGTTCAGCCATAATCGTTGCAATTTCATCCAGTGACGTCTCCTCTTTTATTGACACAACCTCTCTCGTGCAAATTTCATCGACAGTCGTGGCCGCCATATTTTTTATTTCCTTTTCCATGCTTTTTGAGCCAACCATTAAATAGGCATCAAAGAGCCTGATCACCGTTGGTATATGCAGACGCTTGTTCTTCCTGATAAGATCATTTTCTGTAACAATCCCTTCAATCCTGTTCTCATCATTAACAACCGGAACACCGCTGATCCTGTGCTCTATCAACAGCCTTGCAAGTTCCTCAACAGTAGCTTCAGAACGAATTGTAATAACATCTTTTGTCATGATATCTTTAGCTTTGAGCATCTTCCCTCCTTAAAAAAACCGTTTGAACCGCTTGAACCGTTCCAGCCGTTCAAACGGTTTTATATTCTACCATATTCCAATAAAACCGCCCTGCCTGCCCTCAGAACCTTTCAAGTACCTGTAAGAATAGAACTTGTCCGGGCTGCAGAAAGTGCACTCCCCGGACTGCCAGATATTTTCCGGAAGAATACCTGTATTCAATGCCTGAATTTTATTTGCTGTTGAAAGGTCTATAAAATATTTTTCATCTCGTTTACTGAAATAATCGCCTTCCCCGGTTCCCTTCCTGACTTCTTCCTTAACGTCTTCGTCAACTTCATAACTGCACTGCCTGATACTCGGGCCTATGGCAATCAATATATCTTCAGGCAAAGAATTATATTCTGCCTGCATTTTCTTTATCACCTCTTTCAGGATCTGCGCCGCTGTCCCTCTCCACCCGGCATGAACAGCCCCGATCAACCGCTTTTTCCTGTCACAAAGCAGAACAGGCACACAGTCAGCAACAATGACCCCGATCAATACATTTTCTCTGTCAGTGATCACCGCATCCGCAATTACCGTTTCATGGCCGGACTTAAGCACATGAACCTTGTCAGTATGCTTCTGGACCGGCATGAAAATATTGCTTTCAGGGATGTTGAATTCTGCAGACAGCGCTTTAGTAAGAGGAAGACTTTCTTTATTAAAATGCCTGGTAGTAAAAAATGCCTTTGTGTCAGATGAGTTGATATTCGGCGGTTGAATAAACATTCAGCAATCTTACCGGCTTCCCGGTTTTTTAAAGGCAGAAGGTATGGCGTTGATCATATCAGAAGCAGTCATGGAACGCCCGCCTCTCTTTTCAGCGGCAATATCACCGGCAAGGCCGTGCAGATAAACACCCAGGACCGATGCATCCTCTGGAGATAATTTCTGGGCCAGTAGAGCCGAAATCATTCCAGTGAGCACATCGCCTGTGCCTGCAGTAGCCATTCCGGGGTTCCCTGTAGAATTTAAAAAAGCATGCCCGTCCGGAGCCGCGGTAACAGTCGGAACACCTTTTAAAACCAGATAAGTTTTTGTCTTTTTTGCAAATGCCTGCGCAGTACCGATCCTGTCCCGCTCGATCTCTTTTCTTCTTTCTTCTGTGCCTGCCTGGTTCTGTCTCATAAGCCTTGCCATTTCCCCGACATGAGGCGTGAGGATAACAGGCCCCCTGCACTTTTTCAGAATGCCGGTCCTGCCTGCCAATGCGTTTAATCCGTCGGCGTCAATGACAACCGGGACCTTTGATTCAGTAACCAGCCTGCACAAGAGTTTTGATATCTCATCATCAGCAGAAAGCCCCGGGCCAACGGCAAGGACATTCGCCCTCTTTTTAATAAATCCCAGGATCACATC
>SDBV01000809.1_pt1 | contig 45443 bp, 54 predicted proteins | sample 2277081 | NCBI WGS metagenome assembly SDBV01 (sample SAMN10402039, study PRJNA504765) | marine sediment metagenome | isolation source: marine sediment core GS10_PC15, 223 cmbsf | place: Arctic Ocean: Southern Knipovich Ridge | collected 2010
AATTAAATCTTCAACTTTCTCTTTTGTTTCTTTATTACATTTATCTAATATAATTGCGTTGGGGCCGATTAATTTTAGATTTTCTGATTTTATTATGTCTCCAACTTTCACATTTTCTATTATATCATTTTCAAATTGATTTCTTCCAATAACAACCCAGCAATTATCAATTACAAAATGTCTGCCCATATTTACTAACGCTAATTCTTTTTCATCGAGTCCTCTTTTGAATAGGAAGAGGAATCTTTTTTTCATGAATTTTTCACAGAGCAAGCAACCACCTGCTGGTGAGGGGAATTTTATTTTGAATTTATCTGCTAATTCCATTTGTTTTTTTCTTTGTCTTCCCTGTATTGCGTAAAGTTTTTCTCTATCAACTAGGCCGCTTTTTTCTGCATTAGTTTCTGGCAAGAGTTTTGCCGATAACGGTTTTAGTAATCTTCCTTTTAATCCTGATTTTTTTTCGATGAGGTTCATTGAACTTTTCATTTGACTCATTGGTCTTTCTCCTAAAACTTCTCCAGTAACTAGGAGGTCGATTCCTTTTTCTTCTGCAAATTTTTTTGCATTTTTGTACATGAATATTTTACAATCTCTGCATGGATTAACTGAGGCTCCTCTTCCATTTTCTGCTTTTTTTAAAACTTCCATATATTCTTTGAAGAGTTTACCTTTTGTGCAGTTGAAGATTTCTAATTTTACGCTTTCTGTTTGAGAGAAATTAAAGCTGCAACCGAGGGCATTGCAACATCCGCAACCGAAAGGTAATCTGAAGAAAATTGGGAATACTTTGAAGCCCTGTTCTTGCATTATTTTTATGACTAGGCGACTGTCCAATCCTCCTGAAAATAGTACTACGCATTTCTTTTCCATAAATATTTAGAAAAAAAGGAGTATAAAAGATTATTTGTTTGGATTGCCCAGTCAAAGATTTGTAATCCCTCCAACCAACTCCCCGGCTACCCGCCCCAAAGAATGAAATTAGTGTCTGAAGGATTTTATTAATAATTGTGAGTTAAAGATGTTATTTAATAGTTGAACCTTGCTTTGAGAATTTTTTGGAGATGATAACTTTTTAGCGGAGTTTCTTGACGTAGACTGAAGCGGAGCGATTCTTTTTATTTATATTTCTTATTAATCTCTTTTTTAACAATTTCCTCTTTTACTATTTTTTTAATTTCTTTTATTGAAATATGTTTTTTGGGTTTTTCTTCTGGGTGTGAGATTGCTATTTCCCCTTTCTTTGACTTTTTTGAGATTTCATTATGAACAATATTTTTGATATCGTCAGAGGATACGCTTTCTTTGTTTTTTGTAAACCAATTTGACATTCTTTTTCCTATATCGAAAAAATGTAAAGCCATGCTGAACAAAAATATAAACAGGCCTATAATTGAAAATATTAAAAATACATTAAAACTTCTCGTGAAAAAACCCTCTATGATTCCTGTGAGGCTATTCGGAATTAATGGGTTTGAAAAAAGTAGGCTGATTTTAACGAGTGGCAAAACAGAAAGAATTAGGAGAATTCCCGATAATAATAATACTGTATGTTTACGTTTTGAAGTGAAGAATATTAATGTTGCAATTGCGAGTGATGTTAATAAAAAGAAATGAAATTTAGATTTCCAGTATGATCTTGCTTTTTCAGATAACAATACAAAAGGTGTGTTTGTTTCTTTTACACATTTCCAAAAGTCGCAATTATATTCTTGATAATAGATTTTTTCTATTACTGAATTAATTCCATAATCAATTATAGCCTCTGAACCTTCGCCAACAATATTGCAGGGGATTTCTAAAATATAGCCTTCTTCTTCAATGACAAATTTTGTATTATTCATACAATACATTTGCATTAAATTTATTTCCTGGCCTATGATTTCGTTTAAACCGAATTCTTCGCTTGCTAGTTCATTTATTGAATTTTGTAATTCTGGTTTTATTGTGTCGTATTCTAAAGACCATGAAAGCGTGAGAGTAATAGCCATTAAGAAAAACGAGAGTAGTAAGAGTATACTCAGCGCAGTAATTATTGCAGTTCTTATAAATCCCATTATTAATTTAATTGAATGAGGTTTTTAAAATTAATCACCAAATTATTTTCCCGCCAACCAACTCCCCGCCTACTCGCGACCTCGCTCGGACTTTTATTTTTCGCTTCGCAAATATTATCTCGCGAAATCGTTCGCCCACCCCCCAGGAATGAAGTTATTGCCAAAACCTCTGAATGGTTGAGCCTTAATTAGAAAATAATATTTCTTTTAATATTTGAACCTTGTCTGATAATTTTTTTGGAGATAATGATTTTTAGCGGAGCTTCTTGATGGAGTTTGAAGCGGAGCGATTATTAATCACATTCTTTCCAAAATTCTCACAACTCCATTATCCGCGTCGACTTCTACTAAATCTCCATTCTTCAAAAGTTGAGTTGCATTCTTAGTTCCAATAACACAAGGAATTTGAAGCTCACGAGAAATAATAGCTGCATGACAAGTTAGTCCCCCTTCATTGGTTATTGTTGCAATTGATTTTTTCATTAGAGGAACAAATTCTGGACGAGTCATAGAAGTAACTAAAATTTCTCCTTCTTGAAAATCTTTTGCTTGCTTCTTAACATTATCAATTATTCTCACTTTTCCTTTAACTTTTCCAGAATAGGCACAATTTCCTCTCACTTGATTGTCTTTTAATTTGTTTTGAGATTTTACTTCAGCATTAAGCATATCTTTTGATTTTTTTATATTCCCATACTGAGAAAAAGTTTTGCCAGAATCTTCTACTAGTAAAACATAACCCTCTTTACGTTTCAATATTTTATCCTTGTTGTTTTTAAAATAATTCAAATCTTTAAGCAATTCATCATAAGAAATATATTCCAAATATTCTTCAGGGATCTTTAATTTATCTAATATTTTTAATTTTGCTATTCTATACAAAAGAGTAATTCCCTTACTATGAATGTCTTTTCTAATATCTCTTAATTCAGATAATTTAATAATGTACTCAACAATTTTCTTTTCGTTTTCAGTTAAAGCAGATAGTTTCTTTTTTCTCTTATTTTGAATTTCTTTAAATCTCCCATTTAGCTCCTCTAATTTTATTTTTGCTTTTTTTCTATCAAATTCAAATTCTTCAATTAATTTATTTTTAATTTCACTAATATTAGTTCCTCCCTTTAATCCAGTATAAAAATATTGGCAAAATTCAATTAAATCCTCTTTTTTGAGTTGTAAGAATTTTTTATAAAAAATCCTTTGTTTTCTCTTATCAAAGGATTCAATAGGGATATCTCTTGCATAATCCCATAATCTCTTTGGATTATTTAATTTTAAATTTTTAATATAATCTTTACAGGTTTCAAAATCACACATAAAAAATAGTTTTGGTTCTATTCCTTTCAAAATTTTGGGAATGATTGTTTGTAATTGATTTAGGGATGATTTATTAATTTTTTTATAGGTATATTTCCCATACATCTTTGAAATATTCTCTAAATCTTTTTGAAATCTTTTTCCTATTTTCAATAAAGTTTTTTTATCTTTAATATATTTTTTAAATAATTCTTTTGAAACTTCAACAAATTTTTTCTCAGGAGAATATTCTATACTTTCATCACCTTGCATCAGAAATAACTGGGGCAAAATATCTTTATTATCATAATTTTTTTTAATAAAATCTCTTTTTATCCAGACAACTGTTTCAGGAAAAATATCTACATCTGTTGAAGGATTAAATTCTTGTCCTTTAAGGGAATTGATAAATTTTTGTGCTAAATTTTCTTCCCCTCCTTTCTCTTCAATTTCAAAACTCTCACTCAATGTAGTAATCGGCCTACTTTGTGTAATATACAATTCTCCTTTTTTATAAGCCCATTCAATATCACATGGAAAATCATAATGATTTTCAATTCCAATAATTATCTCGCTCAATTTCAAAATTAATTCATCTGATAATTTCTGTTCATCTCCTTTTTCAATATCCTTCCATTCAATGCCCCCCTCCTTTGCTTTGTAGAGCGCTTTATTTTGTCGATTAATATTTTTGCTTCCAATTTTCATCTCTTTTTTATTTATAACATAATTATCTGGAGTTACGGAACCAGAAACGATGGCTTCGCCTAAACCATATCCGGCTTCAATTAAAATTTGATTTCTATCTTCAGTTATAGGATGCACAGAAAAAGCAATTCCAGAAATTTCAGATTGAACCATTTTTTGAATGACAACGGCAACTGAAACATCTGTTTTATCTAATCCTTTTTCAAATCTATAGAAAATAGCACGGGGAGTAAACAAAGAAGCCCAACATTTTTTTATATTTTCAATTAAATTTTCTTTGGTTGTATTTAGAAATGTATCAAGTTGTCCAGCCCATGCGGCGTCAGCCGAATCTTCAGATGTTGCAGAAGAACGCACGGCGACAAATTTGGCATCCAAAGAATCAAATTCAGAATAAATTTCCTCTTTGAATTCTTCAGGAAATTCTTTTAAGAAAATCATTGACTGTATATTTTCGCTAGCAGTTTCAATAGTTTCTGTACTTTCAATATTGACATTATTTAATTCTCCTTCAATTTCAGAAATTAATCCAGTTTTTTCTACAAACTCTTGAAAAGCGTTTGAAAGCACAATAAATCCATTTGGAACGGGAATTTTTGAAGAATACATTTCCCCCAAAGACGCTCCTTTTCCTCCAGCTATTGAAACATCTTCTTTCTTTAATTGTTTGAATTTTTTTATAATCATGTTGATTGAATAAAATTTTTGAGGAATATAAATTTATCTATGAATGATTCCGAATCACATTCTTTCCAAAGCAGAAATTCTTTTGTCAATCGGAGGATGAGTTCCTCCAATCTTTCTGAGGGGGTTTGCGAAGAATAAAGGAGCGACTGCTTTGCTTACTTTGTTTTCTGCAGGTGTTGAATCCTCTTTGATTTTCTTAAGTGCTTTGATTAATCCTCCAGGGTGTCTTGTGAATTTTACTGCCGATGCGTCCGCTGAGAATTCTCTTTTTCTTGAGATTGACATTTGGACCATATAAACAACTATTGGAGCAAGTATTGCGAGGGCGATTCCAATTATAATGAAAATTATTTGGTTTTTGTCTCCATTGTTCCCTCCGCCACCGAAGAATAAACTTCTTAAGAAAATTTCTGAAATTATTGCGACCATTCCAACCATTACAGATACAAAAGTTATGTAACGAATGTCATAGTTTCTTATGTGACCTAATTCATGGGCCAGGACTCCTTCTAATTCTCGTTTTTCTAATTTTTCCAATGCGCCTTCTGTTACACAGACCACTGCATGTTTTGGATCTCTGCCAGAAGCGAATGCATTTATTTGTCTGGATTTCATGATGTAGAGTTTTGGCATTGGAAGTCCTGAGGCAATTGTTAAACCCTCAACTAAATCGTAGAATATTTTGTGTTTTGTTCTTGATGCTGGTTTTGCTCCAACTGAAGCGATTGCAATTTTATGGGAATTGTAAAATGTGATTAATAAATAACTAATTGAAAAAATTATTGCTATAATCATTATGAAGAAAAAATATCCTGGAGCGAATGCCATTGATATAACATATCCTAATAGAATTAAAACAGCAAAGACAATTAGCATTAGGAAAAATGATTTTTGTTTGTTATTAGATATTTGATCTCTGAAATCTATTCTTTTCATTTTAATTTATCTCCAACAAATTTTATTAATTTGTTCAATATCTCTTTAATTCTATCTTCGTTATTATCTAAAAATATTTTATTAACTTTTTCACCATAATATAGAGTTCCATTTCTTAATTTTCTTAAATTATCTATTAATTTAATTTCTGTTTCAGAAAGAAGATTATAGTTTTGATTTAACCACGCAATCATTTTTATGTGGCTTAAAGTTTTGAAACCTTCGAAATACATTAAAGAAACAATTAATTCTTTTATCGATTCATAATATTCTTCAATAATTTTATACACTTTTTCTTTAGGATAAATTTTTATTAATTCTCTTCTATCTTTTGCAAGCTCAAAAATACTTTTGGCTCTTTCAATGTCTGTTCTTATTCTGAATATTTCTGTGTTCATAGCAAATCAAATCCTCCGCAAATTACAATTCCATTATGTATTTTATTTAAGATTGGTTTTTCAAGTTTATTAAGATTATCTATTAATAGTATATTTATTTCTCTTTGAAGGTCTTTTTCAAATTTTTTCAAATTTATTTCTTTTTTTGATTTTGAGACAATTAATAAGTCAATATCCGAATTTTCAATATCTTCCCCAAGAGAATAAGAGCCAAAAACAACTGCAAGTTTTGGATAATAATTTTTTTTGAGGTAATTTTTTAGTTTCTCCAGAGAATATAAATTATATATTTGTTTTAGAAAAATGAATTTCTCATTTTCGCGATTTGCAATATATCCATTAAAGGGTTTGGATTTCTTTGGAATAATTAAGCCTTCTTTAAGAAATTCATTAAGATAGTTTTTAACAGAGGTTGGGGCAAGATTTATTTTTTTGCTTATTTCGCGAATAAAATGGATTGAAGTTGGCTCCGTAAAAAATACTTTTATTATTTCAAAATTATTACATTTTATTATCATGTAATAATATTATTACAAAGGGTATATAAATATTCCTATTGGTTTTTAAGAATTGGGATTTATTGTGTGGATATTTGGAATAAGATTTTTGTAATATATTGCATCTAAAAATTTGTTTTCGTAAAGATTTTTCTCTCCTATTTGTTTGTAGTCTCTACTTTCAAATAGTTTTCTCGTAAAAGAATTATCAACTCTTGTATCCAATATAATCCCTTTACTATCTTTTACCAATTCATTTTCTAATTGATTTAACATGAAGTGTGCAAATCCCCTGTTTTGAAGTAATGTGTGAACTCTTATGTTTTTGATTTCTGTTATTCCTTTGTCTATTTTTTGAAATATCAAATCACCTATAATTCTATTCTCTGAAAATGCAATTATTGCTTCTTTTTCTCCGTTCATAAATTGATAATAAACTTTTTCAACCCAGTCAAAATAATTAGCATAATTTAAAGGATATTCTTTTATGAAATTTATAACTTGTTTTACTTCTTTTTCAGTATCTATTGTTTTAAATTCAAAGTCGAATTTCATTTGAATTTGAGAACTTGTTTTATTTTAAAGATTGTTGTTCTAAAATTCTACCTTAACAACTTTCTTTTCGCTTTCTGCAATTTTTATATATTCTTTTTCTTTGAAGCCGTATAATCCAGCGAAAACAATTCCTGGGAAAGTTTTGCATTTGTTATTGTAAGTCAATATCGAATCATTGTAGAATTGTCTTGCGTATGCAACTTTGTCTTCTGTTGATGCCAATTCTCTTTGAAGTTCTAAGAAATTTTGATTTGCTTTCAAATCTGGATAGCCCTCTGCAATCGCGAAGATTGTTTTCAATGCTGATTCTAATTGTTTATCTGCCTTAACTTTGTTTTCAATGCCTTTTGCTCCAACCAATGCTTTTCTTGCGTCGGTCACTTCTTTAATAGCTGCTTTTTCGTGTTTTGCAAAACCCTTAACAGTTTTTATTAAGTTTGGTATTAAATCAGCCCTTCTTTTTAATTGAACATTAATTTGACTTAAAGAATTATGAATTCTATTTGTTAAAACGACGAATCTATTGTAATAACTTGCTAAAATTATTATTAATAATGCGGCAACTCCGAGTATAATCCATATAGCTAACATGAAAAAATTAGATAAAACAAATTTATAAATCTATCTTTTGCTTTCTTATAGAATTAAAATTTAATCAAAAACTGAACAATCTGCAATTTGAATAACAGTGTCGGCTACATCGCAATAAGATTCATCAATTGTTGGAGCGATTTTTATTGATTCAAGTTCGTCAGCAGTAAATCCATCTGCAAGGTAAGTTAGGCCGCCGTTTTTGGAAGGTAATTTTACATTGGGTGAACCGTCCGGATAACTTGTCAAACCACTAACATTTACTTCTTGATTTGTTAAAGTATAGCTTTTTGAATTCCCGTCGGCTGAAATAGAAATAAGCAGAGAATCAATTTCAATATCTCTACGGGTAATCGAAACTCTAACTTTTTTATTGTTAGGATTTGTTGTATCATAACAAGTATAATCTTCATTAATTCTAATTTTTTCAGATAATTCAAAATCAAAACAACTTTCTGATTTTTCAGTCTTTTTTATAATAAGTTTAGAAACAGAAGTCCAAATAATCCCCATGGCTGTCATAACAAGCAAAATCATGAGTAATGTAGCAACAACCGTCGAAAGTCCTTTTTTATTTTTTAAAACCATTTTTCACCTCATAGAGAAATAGAAACACTGTATTGTTCTTCATTACAAACATGTGTTTTCTTTATCTCTTTTGCTTTTCCAAGTAAAACGGGAGTCAAAACCAATTCATCTCCTTCAAAATCGATAACTTCAGAAAAAGCCCCTCCTTGATTTAAACCTGCTTCTGGCCAAGAAAAAGTAGTGTCTCTTAAATTTTGTGTTAAATGTTTTCCTTCTCCCAAAACTTTTACTTCTAAATCAAAAATAGGAACGTTGCCGGTGTTAGTAACATATAAATTATTATTAGAATAACTTGCTTCAAAGTGAACATCTTTACAAACAATTTTGACATTTTGATTATCAAATTTTGTAATTGTTTCTTCGGCAAATCCTCTAAACCATAAAAAAATAATTAGAGCGATAACGATAACCATCGCAACAAGAAGCATAGTAGCAACGACTGGCGACAGGGCTCTTTTATTTTTTTCAATCATAGCATTATATATTTCCATTGTTTTTAAATTCTTTGATTTATTCGGTTGTAATTTCAACTAAAGTGATTACATCTTTCCAAGAAATATCTCCAATAGCTTTTGTATATACTGATATTACGTTTCCAGCTTCAAAATTAACTATCCCAAATGATTGAGAGTCGTAATCTTTTGAAACGCCTGCTGATTTCACAACGAAATTATTTCTAAATCCGACCGCTTTACCATTTTTGTAAATTACAAATTCTATTTCTCCAGATCCAGAGACAATTTCTAAATTAGTTGACAAAGCAGTAATACTTCCCCCTCTAACCATTACATATCCTTTTTCTAAATTACTTCTAACCCCTCCAGCAGTCTCTAAAAATTCGGAAGAATCTCTTATTGCTTCACTTCCAAAATTCAAAAACATCCTCGAATAAGTTTCCGCGGCTTTCGTATATTGTTTAATTTTTTCATCTGAAACGGTTATGACGAAAAAAGATTTACCATCAGTTTGACTAACTTCATAAACTGCTAAATTTGTTTCATCAATATTTTCAATATCAATTTGGGGAGGTAAGTCATTAAAATCAACTTCTGCCACATTTTCAATTCCATCTTCAACGACTCCTTTTTTCTCGGCTATATCTTTAACAATCTCCTTAACATTATCACTAAGCCCAACAGTTTCTGCAAAAACTCCAGAAATCATTAGGACAACCAAGCCAATTGCAAAAGACAACAATATTTTTTTTACACCTTTTTTCATATAATTATTTAGTTAATCGTTTTTTTAAATGTTGTGTCAAAATAATAAAGGGACACAACAACAAGTATTACCAGTGGGTGAATTAGCTTCTTCACATTTAGCATCTCCTCCCTCTTCATGCACTTCGTCATGAATAGTGCACTGTTGTTTATTTTGTCTACAAAAACCATTACTATAACTCTCGCCGCCGTAAGTGCTCAACCAATCACAATAACCATCACATCCGCTAACTGAACTTGGTATATCACATCCTCCAGTTCCATCCGCTTCATATCCATTTTCGCAGGCACATTCATTTACTTCTCCTTGGGCAATACAATGAGCTCCCCCATCACATACTACGTTCGGAGTTTCTGGAGCAGACCATGTTCCATCACATGAATTACAATCTCCAGCATCGCAAATACTACCAGCCAGACAAACATTATCACAAACCCCACAATTATTAATATCTGTTTGTGAATCTATTTCGCAACCATCATTTGCAATCCCATTGCAATCATAATAATTTGCATCACATGATGTTATTTCACATAGCCATGAACTACATTGAGATTGTGCATTTTCCAAAACGCAACTTCCACAATCCTCATTACAAATTGTATCGCATTCTGCCCCAGCCGAAACACAAGTATCAGTGCAAAGTGCATCAGGCACACATTGTCCTAAATTACAACCCTCTCCAACATCACATCTCCCGTCGAAATCTCCGCAATTCACGTCACAAACAGTCCCACATTCATAACCTTTACTAACACAATTTTCTTCACAAACAAATGGACTTGCTCCACAATCAATATTCTCTCTAATCTTTGCGACAGTACAGCTAACAGAATTCATTTCTTTATTGGCTTCTTGCCAACGTATTGGAACAATTTCTACGGAATAAATATCGTCTATTCCTACTAAGTCAAATTTAAAACTAATTTTATCATTCGGTTTCATTGAATTATCTGCTCCAGATATTTTAATTCCTGATGGAGCCAAGGCAGTGCCTCCAAGAATTATTTTTTGAGACAAATCCTCCGTCGCAAGTTCTTGACCCACTCTGGTAGCCCCATAAATAAAATAACCTCCAATACTAAATTTGCCATTGTTTTTCAAAATTAAATTTAATTGATCTGCAGAACATTGATAATCTTCAACAAAAATAGAAACTCCGTCTGGACATTCTAAACTAGCTCTTGGAATATATGTTCTCATCCATTGATAAACGATAGCACCCATTACAAGTACGAAAGTTATAAGCAAAACATAACCAATCATGATGCTCACGCCTTTTTTATTTCTAATCATGAATTATTCATGTAAAAAAACTTTAAAAATTATTGCATTCTAAAAACAGTTAAGTGCTTTTGAAAATTATTATTTAACAACAACATATTTTTCAATGTCTCTTGGTTCAAACATTACAAAATGAAAATTATCTCCTTTATTCAATTTGAAATTATACAAATCACCTTCTAAAGAAACACTTAAATCATTTTCATTTAAATCATAACTATTACGTTCTTTTGCCCCATTAACATAACTATATACTTTAACATCATTTAAATCTCCAAATATAAAATAAATTTTTATGGACTCTCCAATATACTCAGAATAATTTTTAGCAAAATTTTCAAATTCGTTTGCTCCATTCTTTTTATCATAATCTAAAACTTTTTCTCCTTCAATTCTTAATTCATCGGCAAAATCATCTACTCTGGAAATAGATTTTTCAAAAGAATAATTTTGAACAGTAACTAGACCAATCAAAATACCAACAATTATAATTGATGCAAGTAAATAGAATTGTCCTTTCTTATTCAAAAAAAAATCACCTATCATTTTAATATTTAGAAAACATATTTAATAAATCTTTATTTTTAACAAAATTTAGATTCTTTTTTATTTAAAGTGTTTGAGATTTCTTTTCAAATTTTTTGTTGATTATTATTTGTTTAATTAATCTAGCAAGTATAAAAATTATTATTAAAACTAAAATAATTAGAATTGCATAAATTAAATATAAAACAACTTTACCAAAAAAAGTAGTCTCTTTCATTGCAATAATTTCAAATTGTGCACTTGATGGAGCCACACCATTTGGATAAATTAATTCCAAGCCAACAACATATTGACCAATTGGTAAAATCCCCGTATCAAAATTTCTCTGAAAATTAACTTGCTCCTCAACAAGAACCGTCTCACTTCTTGTTAAATAATCCCTCCCATCAAAATCTTTTATAACATAATTCAAAGTAACATCTAATCTTTCCTTATCTCCCATTGGAATCAAAGTCACTGAAGTCTTAAGCTTACTTCCACGAGGAACAATATAATCATCATTCAAGACAACAATATTTGAATCAAATAAAAGAAGTTTAGTTTTTACATTCAGAGTAACTAAAATAAGTTCCCCTCCAATATTTAATGTGCCACTAAAAATCCCGGTTTCGCTTGAGGCAACAAAAGTCACAACTAAATCTTTTGTCTCTCCGGGAGAAAGAGTAAAAGAAGTTTCAGAAACAATAATCTTTCCATCCAAATTATTTTGAAAAACAGTAATATTAAAAATTGTATCTCCAGTATTTTCCACAACAAAAACTTGTTCCTTATTTGTATTAACCGCTAAATTCAGAGTTACATTATTTGGAGTCACGGTTATTTGAGAAACACCTGCACCCCCGCCTCCTCCGCCCCCGCCACCATCTTCATCCTCATTGGCACATGAAGAAGAACAGCCATCTCCAGATACAACATTTCCATCATCACATTCTTCTCCCGTTTCAATTATGCTATTTCCACAAATAGCAACTGCCACATCAAAATCTCCAGAAAAAAAACCCTCCAAATAAATATCAGGATTTACAATAATATTATCTCCCCCGCCAGAATTTATAGATAAAACATCTGCATTAACCAATGGCAAAAACAAAATTAATAAAATTAATATCCTCTTCATTAAAAAAATAAAGAATCATTGTTAATAAATGTTTTTCATTTTTTATAAAATCTCATACTTACTTACAAGCAATAGTAACTGAAAAACTGCCACCACCGGCAATACATTGTCTACTGGTGCAAGAGCCACAAACACTATCGGTGCAACTGGCTGTAGAACCTTCAAATTCTTCACAGTTATAAGCAGAGCTATAAGTTTGGCCACAATTTGATGCAGTATAACTAACCGCATTACCATACCTGTAAAGAGTATTAAATAGACAGGTATTTGTAGAACTTTTATAAGACGCTGGAGTCCCACTAACAGTAGTTGTGCTAGTCATAAATTTTCTGGTTGTTCCTACTGTTGTGCTACCATCACAATTATAATCATAAGAACCATCTCCTCTATTGGTTGTAAAACTGCTAGTTTGTCCCGGATATGCATTGGCATTTGAATCATAACAATCATTTGTGCCAAGAGTACTTGCCGCCCTTACATATCCAGGGTAGCTTGGAGAAGAACTCCATGTTCGTGTAGAAGTCGGAGAATAATTATCTCCGTCAGCATCTGGATAAAAAAGATAAGCTTTTCTAATGGAGCCTCCAGAAATTGCAATGGTTGCTCCAGATTTAATAATTATAGAATAACCTGGAGTAAATATAAAAGAAGAGCTACCACTCAAAGTCAAAGTCACTCCGCTACTAATGGTTATATTCCCTGAATCAATTCCTTCAATGATTCCCACATCCAAAGTGCAATCCACTGTAAGAAAAAATGCAGCTTCGTGGTCATTTAAGTCTGTGCAGGGAGTTGGGTCGGACCATCCTATTGTAACAGAATTTGAATTCCCTAAATTATCTGTAGCAATAAAAGTTGTCTCATATGTTGTTTCATGAGTATCATAAACAGTCCAACCAGCACTCCATTTTTCAATTCCTTTATCATCTTCTGAAAGTTTTACAAGAGGCAGATCCAAAACATCGTTATCTAATTGTGTAGTTGTTATGACTTCTGATATACCATTCACAGAATAAACTTCAACAGTGAATTCCTGCCAATCTCCAACATAAACATCCAAAGGGTTCACTATAACTTTTTTAAATTGAACGGCATTATCAGAACTTGAAGAAACTTTATACTCTATAACTCCCGTTCCTCTAAAACCTTTTTTTTCAAAATTACTTATGACTCTTCCAGTTATCCCTTCCTTTAATTTATCCGAAACTTCAAATTCATCTGCAACATCCCCAATAGATTCCTTTCCTGAATATAATTTATAGATTGGAACAACAGAAATAGTTTCAAGAGTAGCCACACTTAAATCCCTTAATCCAAAAAGAAATTCTTTTTTGTCAAGCTCTTCTAAAAAAACATCTCTTCTTATAATTTCCGAATGAGTCCCATTAGAAAAAACAAAATTCATTCCTACAAATTCCCCCTTGCCAGGATTTCTTCTCAAAACAACCACAGCAACGTTATTATCTTTTATTGTAACTTTTTCTATTTCTAAATCAAGAGTTAGTTTTCCTAAATCGGCCTTTTCAACATTCTTATTAAGAATGTTTTTAACAACAATCCCCACAGTCCCCACTGCAACAAGAGTTAAAAGAATCATAAGCAGAGTAGCAATAATAGTAGATAATCCTTTTTTATACATGGATGATTCAAGAATTTATTCTTTATAAATTTTTTTAATAGGCGGCTTTGTCTGGAGTTTTAAAATTCTAAGCGTAAATTGCAAAAATTAGTTAGATTTTTGTGCGTAAAAAAATCCATTCCGGACAAGGCTTAATGGATAGTCTTAGGTTTGAAAGAAGGGAGACCTGTCACATATCCCGAAGTCAATTTTGAAACAGAATTTTTTTCTAAATCCTTTGAATATAAATCATAACCTCCATCTCTCTTACTTCTAAAAGCTAATTTTTTTCCATCTGAAGAAACTGCAGGGTCAAAACCTCCTAATTCTGTTAACCTCTTAATATCTTTTGAATTCAAATCCATTTCATATATATCAAGTTCCCCATCTCTATCAGACATAAAAATTAATTTATTTTCCAATACAGGATGCCAAACGGGTTGTCCTTCTACTGCAGGATTATTGGTTACATTTTCTTGATTTGTCCCATCAGAATTTGCAGTATATATTTCCCAATTTCCATCCCTATAAGTTTCAAAAGCTATTTTATTTCCACTTGGAGACCAAGAAGGATGTCCGGGAATTCTAGAACCCTCGGGTTCTTTCACTATCCTCTCATAACCAGTTCCATCTGGATTTATTTGAGATATGGATGCAAAACCACCTTCCACAGTCTTAAAAAGAATTTTTCCATTCTTTCCCCAAGAAGGGTCAGTAGAATAAGTTAGACCATTTGTAATTCTTTTCTTATTGCTCCCATCTTTATTCATAGTATACAAAGAAGCATCTCCATCTCTAGTTGTTACAAAAACAATTTGACTTCCGTCTGGAGACCAAGAAGAATGCAAATCCTGTTTTTCAGATGTTGTCAATCTTTTTATATTTGTAAGAGTTTTACCTTCAATAATATCACCAATATAAATATCTTCATTACTATCGACACTCTTAAAAAATGCTATAGTTTCTTTATCAAAAGCTATTTCCCCTCCAAGAACAACTTTCTCAAGTCCACTTTTTTCACTTCCAAATTCAACTTCAACTCCATATGACCCACCTTTTGAACCAGAATTTATTGTTAGATTATATCCATCCAAACTAACATTTGTTTTATCATCCAAAGATTTCACACTTTTAATTTTAACAGGATTATCTTCAGGATTACCATCATAAAAAATATCTTCTAAATTTAAAACAATCTCAGAATTTTTATCCAAATCTTTTGGAAGGGAATTCAATTTTTGTTCATCTGCTTCTGGAAGATAATTAGGAATTTCTAAATAAGTTTTTTCAACATCTTTACCAACGCTTAATTCAAATAAATAATCTCCTTTTTTCTTTGATTCAAGGATTTCAATATACTTAGGCCCTTCAATAACCTTCTCGCCAAGAATCTTCCCATTTCTATAAATTCTCCTCGTCGCCTCATTGGTATTTTCCATTGTTGCCACATATTTTATATCAGCATAATTCTCAATTTTAGCACTTTGAGAAAGAACAGGAAATTCCTCTACTTCCCTACAACTTGATAAATAAGAAGCTCCAACTATTAAACCTCCGGCGACAACTTCTTTAATTCTGCTTTTCAATTTCCCAAACCAAGTATTTTTTCTCATCTTATTGGATACAATCATATAATCAATTTACTATTTAAATCTTACGGTGTGTTGTCACTATTAGGGAATTACCTCCAAATACCCTTAATTTTTTCCTTCAAATTTTTTAATGGAACAGTCAACCCAGGACTATTGTCTTCGGGGTCTGCAAAATTGCTCCACTCTTTCCAATCAAATCTATTTCCAGTCATTCTAAAAGAAACTTCTCCAGAATCCGTTCCATAAATTGTTAAAATATTTTCTTCAGGATTTTTTTCATACCAAACTCTTCCGTCGAAACCCTGAGTTAAAATAATTTGTAAGTTTTCCATATTTTCTCCAAAGTCTGTTGTTTTATCAAACAACCACAAATCAGAACCAACTTCAAGTTCATTAAAGTTAACAACATAAAAACTTTCATTCAAATAAAAAATTCCTGAAACTTCTTCCTTAACTCCTCCTGCCATCGACGGGACATATGTTGCGTAACTTATTCCGTCAATTGTGTAGACAGGGTCGACTGTTGTTACTGTTAGTTTGTTATAGAAATGGGAAAATATTATAAACTAAAAAATATTAGTCAATACAATGAAAAAGAGTAAACACTTAATTGACCCCCGTATGATGCTTGTGATTCTGGGTGCACTCTTATTTATCGTTGCTGTTGCTACAATCATCATGGCCCAACGCCCATCAATCCCCTCCCAATCTCCAATCGGCGGTGGTTGGACTGGATAATGGAACAGTAATTAGATTAACCACAGAAACAGATAACATCGGCATTGGGACAAATTCACCATCTGCCAAACTTGATATAGCAGGTAATATTAAAATATCTGACGGAACTGAAGGAGCAGGTAAAGTTTTAACTTCTGATGAAACAGGGTTGGCTAGTTGGCAAGCACAATCAGTAGGGAGGGGTACTAGTGGAAATGGTACTGCAAATTTTATTCCTATATGGACCACAGGTTCTTCACTTGGTGATTCAGATATGAAGATTGATAATGATGGAAATCTTATCCTAAAGCCGGGTCTTTCGATTATTGTAACAAATGCGGATAGTTCTAAGTGTATTCAGATTAGTGGAGAACAAGTTAAATTCCTACATAAATTCGGTATCCCTTGTCCGTCATTCTAATTAATTGTTATTTCTTCTCTCCCATATCAGGGTAGTCTTTTAGATTCAAGCTTGTAGCTACATTAGTTCTGTTACCCCAAGTAAATCCATCTGCAGTTAATCTGTAAGAGACTTCTCCGTCTTCTGTTCCATAAATTGTTAAAGTGTTTGTAAGAGATTCTTTCTTATACCAAGCCCTTCCATCAAAACCAGGAGTTAATATAACTTGGAGCTTTTCCCAGTTCTCTCCGAAGTCTGTTACCTGGTATAAAAGCCACAAGTCAGAACCTTTTTCAAGTTTACTAAAGTTAATAATGTATTCGCCATTCACAAGTTGTGCGCTTCCACTTGTTTCTTCTTTAACTCCAACCATGAAAGGAGCATAGGTTGCATAGACAACATCTCCAACTCTATAAGGAGGATCAATTTCACCTCCTATACCAAGTGTTAATTTGTTTACTCCAACGATATCATTGCTGTTCAAATCCAAGTTCGCAGCTAAAATTTCTAACAATCCACTTCCTCCATTAAATTCAATTCTTTCAAGACCAGAAATTCCTATATAATCATCTTCTGACATAATAATATCATTACTTAATTGAAGATTTCCTTGGGTAGTACACTCTGTAGCAGAACCAATATTAAGACAACCTACAACAGAAACATCATCAGCAGACATTGAAATTGCAGTTGTAGTACTAGATACAATGTTATTACCTTCAACAGTTAAATTTCCTATAACTGTCGCCCCTGTATTAGTAGTCGCAAACTTGATAATTCCATTATAATAAATCTTATATTCCTCATTTTCAGTATACTTCGTAATCCATTCATTCTGACTATCATCATATAATCCAAACTGGGTTTCACTACCCATAAGCGACCATTCAGCAGTAGGGCTAAATTTTGTCATAATCCCAGTATATGCTGTAGCTCCAAGTCTATTTACTTCCAACAAACCACTCCTATCAGCACTGTCCCCCAATTTAATTCCATCTGTTGTAATATCTGCAGCAACAAGGTTACTGCTATCATCAATTGTAACACCACTATTCTGGATAATCTTCCCAGTTGTCCCATTGAATCGAGCAATCGCATTATCAGTAGCAGACGCAGGCCCATCAACATCCCCGCCAGCATATCCAAGCCCTGTAACAAAATCATAAACTTGATCCCCCGTTGGAACGCTATTCACATCCCCATTAGCAACAGCAGCGTCCCCAAGCTCCATAGCTCCTGAGCCAGTATTAAGAGTCGCCAAAATCCCAGCCCCAGCAGCACTAATATCCCAAGCATCCCCATTAAGCACATTCGCTCTATAATTAATTGTCGTCCCACTAGCTCCCCCCATATAAATAGTTGGAGAATAAATCCATGTAGTTGGAACAGTGCTCATAATATAAAACCCACCATTACTCCATTCCCAACGGTCACTTGCAGAAGAATAATCAAGGTTACCAATAGCCGCACTATCTTGAAACTCAACTGTATTCAAATTATTTATTATTGTTGTATAATCGAGTGTCGTCTCAAGACTAATCGTCGGAACAGGCCCGGTCGCACTAGTAATATCAATATCGTTTCCCGCAGTAAGCCCAGTAATATCTCCACCACTATCAGAATCAGCAACCCAAGTGAAACCCGCAGTTCCAGAATCATAACTCAAAATATAATTATTAGTCGGACCATTAGTAGATTCCAAATCAATTTCTTGAATTGAATTATCCTGAAGTTCCGTACTATCAACAGTTCCATCTGCAATATCATCTCCAGGAAGAGTAACCCCCACCAAATCAAAAGACGTGGTAGTAAGCAAAGCATAATCAGTATCAGCATTCGCCCGCCGGAGTCTCAAATCTTCATTATATGAACTTATATATCCCGTATCAGCTATAATCCCCTTATTAAAATAAAAATCAGGTCTATCTGTTTGCAAATGAGCATGGGCAGTATTTTGCGCTCCAATATCAAGCCATCCACTATTAGTCTTCACCTGAACCGAATTGCCCGCACCCTCTCGGAGTACAGTATTAGCATCCGGCAAATTAATATCAGCACCACTAACAGTCAAATCCCCATCAGTATGAATATCCCCCGTCAAAGCATTAATCGAAGCAGAAACTGCGGTAGCGCTAGAACCAAAAGTAAACCCACGATTAGCTGTTGCTCCCATATTAAAATGCATTGAATAATCAGTAACTGTCCCATCATCAACCTGATCGTTCCCCATTGTGATTGTGTAAGTTGTAGTACCATCCCAAAAACCTATTCCATTAGTTGTACCAGAATCAAATTCAAGAGTTTTAATATTGTTAATATAATCAACCAAATCCAAAGTTGGCTCAATACTAATCGTCGGAACAGGTCCAGTAGCACTACTAATATCAATATCATTCCCAGCAGTAAGGCCAGTAATATCCCCACCACTATTTGCATCAGTCGCACAATCCCAATTATTAGCCCCAGTCTTCTTTAAAATCTGCCCATTACTACAAACCGCACCATCAGGCCTAAGCTCACCATCAAAATTCAAATCCCCAGCAGTCCAAATATCTCCAATGCTACCTGAAATAGTCGCTCTAATATCCCCATCAGCCGCAACATAAAGACCCCAATTAGCATCACTATCACCAACTCCATAAATACCATTCCAAAAAGCATCATTAGAATATCCAATCCCATACATATTACTCAAATTTGCATCAGTAGGATTATAGCCTGAACCAATAGTATAAATAGGATTAGTTTTAGCACTATTAGCTCCAACACTGTTATAAGACCCAACCAAATGCCCTTTAGAATGACTATTCCTTGCTATTCCTTGAAACGTCGGAGTATTTGTTGTCATAACATTCTGATTCATATCGTAGAGCTCATTAGCACCCTGTCCAGTATTCACAGTAGTAAAAGTCACACCACTTGTTGTCGTCAAATGCTGTCCAGTATTATATGTAAGCTGCGTATCTCCAATGGCATTGGCAGTTACAGCAATAGTCGGAATAGGTCCAGTTCCACTAGTTACAGTAATTGCATTCCCTGCAGTAATTTCAGTTAAATCCCCACCAGCATTAGCAATATCAATACAATTCGCCCCGTTTTCATCACAATATTCAGTCGCCCCAACCTGCCCCTCAACATCCAACTTCAAAGTTCCATCAGGAATAGAATCCCCTATGCCGACATTTCCATTAGCTAAAATTCTAAGGCTTTCAGTTGCTCCATTTTCAATTAAAAATACACCGTCTTCCCCTTTCAATAATAATCTTACCCCATTATTTGCTACTAAAGGACCCATGACTCCTGAACCTACACCTGTCGTTTGAGCTTGAATGTACAAATCAGCCGAATTACTTGATGTAATACTCGGCATAAAAATAGAACCTCCAATAAAACCCGTTCCTGTAGAACGTTCTCTAATAAAATCTATTCCCGAAGAATTACCATTTCCTGTATTTTCTATACTAATTATAGAGTTTTCTGCTATTCTTGAAATATGCAATTCAGTTCCTGGACTTGTCGTTCCAATTCCAACATTTCCATTATGTTCAATAGTTAGAGCTTCATCAATAGTAGAACCCCCATCAGTTGTAACTCCAAATCTCATTTGAGAATCTCCACTTGAACCTAGGTAACTTCTTATAACTCCATAATTTAAACCGCCTACAACTTTAAACAAAATCTCATTATACTCTCCAGCATTATTAATGTCTGATTCTAAAGTTAAGAGAGTGTTGCTAATAATAGCATTATTATTTATATGTAAAGGTGAACCTGGGCTAGTTGTTCCAATTCCAACATCTCCATCTTCTAAAATAACCATTTTTTCAGTTACTGACCCTGCAATATCTTTAGTATAGAAGCCTAGCTTCCCTCCATCTATAGATGTGGGGTCTGTAACACCTGTTATAAAAGCAGCATCTTGATACCCTGAATTATATGTTTGGAATTTTATAAAAACACCATCTACACCATTTGCTAATGAATTTGAAGGAGAAGCTACTGTGCCACGTGACTGTCTTAATCTAAGTGCAGTTGTTCCTCCAGCTGCGGCTTCTGTTTGTTGTATCGTTCCGTCACTTACATCCAGCTTCTCTTCAGGAATAGCAGTTCCAATTCCAACATTGCCACCATTAAAATATGAGTCTCCATCTGCTCTTATTATTGCCTTAAGTATCGTATTTGTATCATAAAGATTAAGTTGAGCATCATCTCCACTTGATACCGTTAAAGCTGCCCTAATCGTTAACCCATTAGAATTAGCATTTACACGAACACCATTTTTATACCCTGTTGCACTTACTCCAGCCTTAATAGCCAATGGAGCGTTTGGCGAGGTTGTTCCTATTCCAACATTGCCATCAGCAACGAAAGAAGCAATATGTGCGTGATTAAATCTTGAATAAATGTCTAATCTATCTGTAGCTGCACCAGTTGCACCTCCAAAAGATATAACTCCACTTCTATTCGCAGTTCCAACAAATTTCAAAGTCGCACTTCCTGATGCATCGGAATTTCTTATGTTTAACATTGTGTTTACATCAGTTCCAACATTTGCTGAATTATCAAAATCCTTTCTGATTTGTGTTAGTGATTGTGGACTATCAGTTCCAATTCCAACATTTTGACTTTCATCTATAATCATCGCATTTGCAAGAGTTCCTGCCGATGCCGTCTGGAAAACTATCCTACCATTATCTCTATTTGATGTATCATCCCCAGAAATAAATTTAATTTGTGCTTGTTGTGTATTATTCCACTCTGAAGTTAGTCTCAATATTTGTGAACCTACTCCTGCTGGATTTGAATTTGCTATTATTTGTCCACCTAAGTTTGTGGCAGCTCTATTCATTCTTATTGTTGAAGTTGAAGAAGAAACTATATCTAAATCTGCATTTGGAGTAGCAGTTCCAATTCCAACATTTCCAACTTCATCTATTCTTAATTGTTCACTTAAAAAATTTGGACTTCCTTCATTTGTATAAAGTGCTAAATAACCTTTAATATCATTTGTAACTGAATTAAATTTTCCTGCCTTTATTGCTCCAAAACTTCCTAAAACTGACCCTCCATCATTTGTCCTACCTCCCAATATTATTGATGCTCCTTTGTCTATTGCTTGAACATCTGTTGTTTCAAGTAATAATGTCGATGTCGTTGGATTCGTATTTGAACCTGCTATATCTGAATATGAACTTTCTATATGATTTTTTACTAAGGGACTTGTTGTTCCAATCCCAACATTACCATTCCACAAAAATCTCACCAATTCTCTATCATTATTTGTAAAAGAAAATGTTCCTACCGCACTTGCTATCTTAAAGTCATGCAATGCTCCTTCACTTGCTCCAATGGTAGAAGTTTCTATTGTAAGACCCCTTGCATCTCCAGTTGAACCACTTCCCTTAAAATAAATTCCTTCAGAACCTTTTGCAACTTCTAGTATTTCATCTGGACTAGCAGTCCCTATGCCGACATTTCCCCCAGCGTAATAAACAATACTTCCGTTTTCCGTCCATGGAGAAACTCCTGCTCCTCCTGTGGTCGCGAAAGAATTCCAATCGGTTCCATTGTAACCCTGGAAAGCAGAACCTGTCCATCTTAAAACTCCTGCCTCTGCCGAAGCAGCATCGTCTCCAACCTGAATTTTTCCACTAACATCTAGTGCCTGACTTGGACTCGCAGTTCCAATTCCTAAATCTCCTCCTTGTACATTTATATAACTATCTCCAGTATCACTTCTTAAAAGAGTATCAATATCTCCATTCTGCAATATTTGAAGAGAGGAAACTCCTGCATTTGTTGTGTCGGTTATTTGTAATGTTCTGTCTACTGTTATCGTTGAACTATTTCCTAAATTTGCATTTCCCTGAACATCTAATAACTGTAATGGAACTGTTGTATTAATTCCAACATTTCCACCATTAAAATAAGAAAGTCCCGCTGTGTTTAAGAAAACATCCGTATTATTTGAAGAATCTAACATAGATAATCTTGTATTGTCAGAAGATAGGGCAGCATTAAATCTCGTTACCCCAGCTGCATTTCTAAACAGAAAACCATTTCCATTACTCCATGTTTCAGTGGTTCCTATTGTATGAAGTTTAGAATCTGGACTAGCAGTTCCAATTCCAATCTTTCCATCATTTCTTATTATCATTCTTGTTGAATCATTAACTCTAAATGTCATAAAATCAGCGTTATGGTCATAACTTATTGCTCCAATATTTACATCATCTGTGTCAGCGAATTCAAGATTTCCTAGTCCTGTATTTGAATTTGTTATCCTTATCCCATCATTTCCTGCAGTATTTTTTACTTCAAGCTTACGTCCTGGACTCGAAGTTCCAATTCCAACATTTCCCAAAAAATAATTATCTCCTGTTCCATTAGAACGAATCTCTCCACTAAGATACAAATCCTTCCACCTCAAGGTAGAACTTCCTATATCAAATTGATTATCAAATCCTGCCATAGGAAATAATGAACCATTGACATTCAAGTGTGAGACAACCAGAGAACTAATATTATAAAAATAACCCATCTGCGCATATAAATTTCCTCCAATAATACTCAAACCATCATTCAACCAACCCCCATTATAATCAAACTGCCCATAAACAGAATTATTCAAAGGCATGAAAAAACTGCTGTCATAACCATCCAGAGTATCCGAATTACTTACATTCAAAGTCCCCTCATCTGCTTGAGTAATAAATGTTCCATCAGCATAATTTTTCATTGAAGTATTTACACTACCTATATAATTGTTCACAGAATTATTATTTTCTGCAACATAATTGTTTACAGAAGTATTAATGTCATCAACTTCCGTTTTATTATAAACATAAGTTGTGTTGTAATAATTTGGTTTATCAGCAGACCAATTTCCAACTAAATTTATAAGATTAGAAATGCTTGTAAAAACAGAATTTGCCCAATTCACAACTGAATTATTATTTTCAGTTATGTAATTATTTACTGAATCATTAAATAAAATATCTTGAGAATCAACATAATTGTTTACAGAATTATTAATGTCATCAACTTCTGTTTTATTGTAAACATTTGTCTTGTTGTAGATTGTCTCATTAATCCATGCGTCATCATAACTTCCAGCCCCAACACCATTTGTTGAATTCACATATAAAATATAATTATTTACAGAAGCATTATTTTCCGCAATATAATTATTCAAACTAATATTATTATCTGCATAAGTTGTGTTGGTTGAATTCCAATTTCCAGTCAATAAATAAGTCCCATCGTCTATTATATCCCCTGCATTAATATCAGAAGGAGAATCTAGAGAATCCCAAAAATCAGATGAATTTACATTCAAACTCGATTCTTCACTTCTTAATAAATATCTCAAATCATAAGTCGCATTAAAAGGGTTATCTAAAAAACTTAAAATACTTCCATCAAAAGATAAAAAATTAGAATTTGTTGTCCAATTAAATAATCCTTTAAACCAATTAGATGTTATATTTCCAACTACTTCTAATTTTCCTGTTGGATTATCCGTTCCAATTCCAACATTTCCCAAAAAATAATTATCCCCTGTTCCATTAGCATATAAATTTCCTCCAATAATACTCAAACCTCCACTTGACAAATCTCCATTAAAACTAAAATTGCCAAAAACCGATGTGTTCAAAGGCATGAAAAAACTGCTGTCATATTCATCTAACTTATCTGTTGTAAAAGAATAAGGTGTTCTTGCAATCTTTGAAGTTTCTTTCAAGACGCCATCACGATAATAACAAAGATAATACTGCACAGTATAATTTAAACTCACGTTCGGAAGATAATAAGAAATTATACCACGCGTATCTGTTGTTAAACTCGTTGAATTAGTATAAACAACATTGGCACAATCATTTGTTGTGGAAATATTAAAAACAAAAGCGTAAGTGCCAGATTCTATACCCCCAGTTGAATTCGTTGTTTGTATATTTAAATGCAAATCTTCGGAAATTGCTTCAGCAGAAGTAAAACTGATTATAAAAAAAAACATTACAATAGACAAAGTTATCACCACTCTTTTTTTCATGCAAAATAATAGTTTTCCAACCTTATAAACTTTATGAAAAATGTAGGAAAACTTTTTACCTACAAAAATTAAATGCACTGTAACCCTCGAGAAAATTTAATTAAAAGATTAATATTGGAAAAGAATAAAAACAGTAAATTTAAATATGATAATTACTAAAAATCAGTGTTGAAGAGCCTATAGCTCAGTCTGGTCAGAGCGCTGGTCTTATATGAGCGTAGTTCGTTAGAACTGCGTAATCTCTTTGGAGAAATCTAAGAGAGCCAGAGGTCCACGGTTCAAATCCGTGTAGGCTCATTCATTATATCTCGAAGAGATATGATTTAATTCTACGAGTTTTAACTCTATTAAATGAGGCTTTATTTCACGCCTAAAGCGTGTCCATGGTCAAGGTAAAATTTAGCGAATTTTAACTTCAGATAAATCTTTGATTATCTTCGGATCCGTGTAGGCTCATCATTATATCTCGAAGAGATATGATTTGAAATTTCCGATAATAATTTAAAAGAAGTTTTTTTAATTATAAAATGGAAAACAAAAATGTTGGTTGGATAATAATTGGAATTGCGGTTCTAATGATAATTGTAATTTTTTTATTTAATGGTGCATTAAAAGATATTGTTGCTGTAAGTTGCGGTGAAACCCATGGAGACTCCTGCCCAATGTATGACACAATAACAAAACAAACTTTCTTAGCATTGGGAATCGTTGGACTTTTAATTATGGTGGCATTAATTTTAATATTCTCAAAACAAGACGAAAACATAATTATTAAAACAAGAACGATTAAAAAAAAGAAAAATAAAATAGATACTTCAAGATATAGGAAAGAAGATAAAGAAGTTTTAAAAATGATTAGAGAAAAAGGAACAATTTTCCAAGCAGAGTTAATAGAAAAAACTAATTTCGGAAAAGCAAAAATGACAAGAATAATTGATAGGCTCGAGGGAAAAGAAATTGTTGAGAGAAAAAGAAGAGGGATGACGAACGTAATTGTGTTGAAAGAAAACTAGAAAGATTCTTTTGCCTGTTTCCATAAAAGATTAAAATGTTTTTTATATTAATTTATTCATTTAGAATCCTTTTGAAAAATAAATTTTCATTTTCGCCACGACTCATTTTCTCCAATTCATAATCTTTTAGGAGTGCTATTAATCTCTCTTCTATCTTTCTTATAATCTTTACAGCAAAACCCATCCCCGAAACAATAAAAATCATAGAAAGATTAGGGGTAGTAATTCTTAAGCAAGAATCTAAAACACCTCTCTCACTATCACTACCCTTAACAAAAATAACATATTTTTCTATATTTTCTATAATCTCATTTATTCTCTCCTTAAAATTTTCAACAGAACTAATATCATCCAATAAAATTCCAATGTATCTATTTAAAATCCCATTTTCAACAAATTGAGCAACATGAAGCCCTTTAATCTCATATTTTTTCATAATATCTTCTCTCAACCTCTGTTTTTTCTCTCGCTCTCCTATTTTTTCTAATTTCCTAAGAACCAAACCCATTCTAAGAATCATTAATCTTTTCTTGTCATTAATATAATATTTGTAAATCTGTAATTCTCCAGAATTATATTGTTCCTTTACGATTTTAATATTTCCCTCATCCCTAATAAATTTCAATTTATTATTTTGAAATTTTTCTGCTAATTTTTTAATAAATTCAGAACTCCACTCCACCTTTAGTCACTCCTTTTGCAATGCTTTCTAAAGGATCAGAGGACATCTGGAAATTCCTCCATATAATGTGATAAAGATAAAATATTATCATCTAAAACAATCACACTACCTGGAAGAAGAACCATGTTATTGACTTTAATTGGAATCTCTAAATATCTATCTAAGACTTTAATTCCATCTGAGTTTAACACGAATTCTCCATCAGAATCAAATCCTAATTCTCTTAACAAGGCAACTTTAGAATCAAATGCAACTTCTTTTAATAATACTGTTTCCATTTTTATCCACTTTCAATTACAAGGATATAAAGGTTTATAAATTTTTCATAAAGATATTATTGAGAATCTCATGAAATAAATATTTGAACAATATTTGAAAAAGGTGTAGGACAAGACATTATTGTGTTGAAAGAAAACTAATCTAGACAAGTGAAACTAGTTTCACAAAAGCGCTTATATAATTCTTTAATTTAATCTTTTCATGGCAAAGAAAAACCATAAGAGAAAAATGAAAGGAGGAAATACCAACACTGAACTCTATATCCAAATAGGAATAATCGTTTTATTATTCCTTGTCATGACTTTTAGTTTAGGAAAAGTTTCTGGAGGCAATTCTGGAATAACAATTAATGGCGGAACTGTTTCTGCATCAGACATAATTCCTACAGGAATGCCAGCAATTTATGGAGAAGCATTACAAGTTTCTTACGATGATGTCTCTGCAACAAACTCAGGATTAGCAGATGCAACAATTTCTAAACTATCTCAATATGAGGATAGAGAACTAAATGAAGAACAGATGGAAAGATACATCAAAGTAGTAAGTGCAATAAGTTGTGAATATTGCTGTGGTGCAAAGTCAATAATATTTGATGATGGAAGAAGAGCTTGCGGATGTGCTCATAGTTATGCTATGCGTGGATTAGCAAAATATCTTATAACAGAACATCCAGAAATATCCGATGTAGAAATTTTATCTGAATTAGGAAAATGGAAAGTTTTATTCTTTCCAGGAATTCACGAGCAAAAAGCTCAAGTTTTAGAATCACAAGGAATTGATTCAACAAACTACGTGAATTTAGCTTCTAACTTATATCGAGGAATTGAAAAAGGGCAATCATCTGGAGGAGGAATGGTTGGGGGATGCTAAGATGAAAAAATTTATTTTTACTTTACCAATTCTAGCATCTTTTTCCTTTTTTTCTAATTTTCATAAAGAAAATATAATCAATTTCAATAAAAAAATTGAAAGAAAATCATCGATTTTCGAACAAACAAAAAATTTATTTGAAAGGAGGAAAAAATGAATACAAGAATCGCACTTTGGATTTTCATAGGACTCTTATTTATTGCTACTCTTTTTTTAACATTTAAAGCTGGAAGCGTAGAAGTTACTTCAGTTGCACAAACTGCAGCAGTTGCTGTTAAATCTGCATCAAGTGGAATGGTTGGAGGTTGCTAATTTTAGATAGAATGAAAAAGAAAACAAGTTATATTGTATTTGGAATAGTTTTGGTAATAATTATTTTATTTGTAGCCTTTTCATCTGGGAAAGAATACAAAGGAGTAGTTGCCAAAGTTTACAAATCTTCTAGCTGTGGTTGCTGTGGCAATTATATACCCTATTTGAAAAATGAAGGTTTTAAATTGGAAATTATTGAAAGTCAGGACATATCTTATATAAAAAGGGCCAATGGAGTTCCAGAATCATATGAAAGTTGTCATACTATTATAATTGGAGACTATTTTATTGAAGGACATGTTCCCCTTGAAGCAGTTGATAAATTACTAACAGAAAAACCAGATATTGATGGAATAACCTTGCCTAACATGCCATCAGGATCTCCAGGAATGCCAGGAAGAAAGACAGGAGATTTTGTTGTTTATAGCGTTAAGGATGGGAAAATTTCAGAATTTATGAGGGTTTAGAATGATTAACAAATTAGTTAAAAATTCTCTTTATCCTTTGATTTTTAGAATCGCCGCCTTAGTTGGCTTGGTTTTTTTATTTTTTATTTTTTATTTTGGTTCCGTTAAATTAATTTTTAATTTTACAAATACTTGGGTCATGTTTTTGTTGTGGACTCTATGGTGGCCATTTTTGTATATCAGTTTATTTTTTCTTGGAAGAATTTGGTGTGGATTTTTATGCCCAATTGGTTTAGCCAATGAAATGGGGAATTCTTTTTTGTTAAATAAAAGAAATTATCTTGCTAGATACTCTTTTTTACCTTTTGTTATTTTGTTTATAGTTATTTTTTGGGAACAGGTTTCTGGATTGTTTTTTTCAACTACTCTAACTTGGATATTTTTAGCAACCTTTCTATTATCTGCTTTTATTATAGGCGTTCTTATTCCTCGTTGGGGATTCTGTAAATTCTTTTGTCCAGTTGGAACTATTTTAGGAGTCTTTAGTAGACTTTCCTTTGTTGGAATCAGAACAGACAGAAAAAAATGCTCTGAATGTGAAACAAAGGAATGCATTCGCGGAGGGATTGTTCCTGCTTGTCCAATGTATAATAATGTTCCAAATATTGATAGCAATCAAAATTGTTTACTTTGTACTAATTGCATAAAAAACTGCCCCCATGAGTCAGCCAAAATTACTTTTGTCAAACCAGGTGAAGAACTCAAAAGAAAGTCAAAATTTTATTTGTTTGAATCTCTTTTCATAATTTCACTTTTAGGATTGAGCATTTTGTTGACCTCCGTTGGAACACAAATTGGAAGATTCTTTTTTTCTTTTTTAAATTTGGAGGGAGCTTTACTTCGTTTAGGAGATTTTGTTTTTTGGATTTCAATTTCTCTTTTAATTTATTTTGGAATTAGCTTTTTATCTACTAAATTAGATGGCAAAAAAAGTATGTTTAAAGAAAATTTAATCAATGGCGGATATGCTTTTCTTCCACTAGTCTTTTTCCTAATGTTTTATTTAATTGTTTTCGGATTTCTTCTTCCATTTACAAGCATCAATGCAAATTTAATGGCCATAAGCAAATATATCTTAATTTTTATTGGAGGATTCTGGAGTGCTAAGATTTCAATTTCTTTATTTGGAAAGAGAGCTTGGATTTATATTTTAGCCGTTCTTTTAATTATTTCTTTGTTTTATTTTGCAATAATTTCTGGACCATTAAATTTTATTGGATTTGAGACAAATGAACAATATGCTCAAGGGGGGGAAATAATAAATATGACTGCTTTTAGCATGGGTTTTGATCCAGAAGTTATCCGCATAAAAGAGGGAGAATCATTTAAAATAAATGTAAAAAGTATTGACATCGCGCATTCTTTTGACATGGATGATTTTGATATTCACATGAGTTTTAAAGAAGGGGGGAATTTAATTATAAAACTAAATAATCTTAAGAAAGGAGAATATGAATATTATTGCGCAATTCCAGGACATAAAGAAGCAGGAATGAAGGGGGTTTTAATTGTCGAATAAATGGATAATAAAATGTCTATTAAAGAGAAATCCATTTTATGGGGATTTCTAGCAGGACTTGGACTAATTGGATTTTATATTGGAATTATATCGATTTTCCAAGGGATTGATTTTGCCTTAATAAATTTAAGAAGTTTATGGTATTTAATTTTTCCATTGGTAATAGGATTCGGAATACAAATTGGTTTATACACTTCAATAAAACACCATGCAAAATTAACAGGTGCAGTTGCAGGAACAGGAGCAATTTCTGGAGGAAGTATGATTGCTTGTTGTAGTCACTTTTTACTAAACATAATTCCCATTGCAGGAGCTTCAGGATTAGCAATCTTTTTAGTTCAATATCAACCATGGTTTTTAGTTTTTGGAATATTAGCAAATGTCGTAGGAATAACTCTTATGGTTAGACATAAAAATAAAATGAAAGGAGGTAAATGTCATAATGAATAAAAAAATTATCTTATACACAATTGTTGGTATATTGATATTGGGATTATTATTAATTACTTTCTTTCCTGGAATAATGAATACTCAAAAAAGTTCTGGCAATTCAATTGAAGATCAATGTAAACCGGGAATTGGTTATACAGAAGAATCCTGGAGAGAACATATGAGTCATCATCCTAATATTTACAAGGATTGCTTAAGTTAACATTTTTTAAAATGGAATTGAAAAAAGAATCTAAACTTACAATAGAAAGTATAAAGATAGTATTACATACTGTGAAGTATAAATTAATTAGCTTGATTTTCGGAATAATTATCTTCGGATTTCTCTATTATTTCTTGGTTGCTAAAATTGCAGACAACGACATTTGGATTTCTGTTATGATGTCTGGAGCGGGTTTTGTAACTTTTAGTATTTTGGCAATATTGATTACTTCTGCATTATCAGGGATATTATTGTCGATGATATTTTTCAAATTTAGTTTAAACAAAAAAATAAAAGGACAAGGTTTGTTTGGATTCATTGGTTCAGGAATTGCCGCATTTGGAATAGGTTGTCCGACTTGCGGAGCATTTTTATTCGGTTTAATTGGATTGCCCTTGGCATTAATGTATTTGCCATTCAGAGGTTTAGAATTACAAGTCTTGGGAATTTTAATTCTTCTAATATCAATATATTTTACAGGAAAATCTATAATAGGCACTTGTAAAATTAAGAAAAAAGAAAAATAAATAAAGAGAAAAATCTTCCAAATAATATGGCTGAAAGAGCAAGATGCAAAATTTGTGATAGAACGTTCAAAAATGCAGACGGTTTAGGGCATCATAACGCAGCAAAGCACCCAGAAAATACTGAAAAAGAAAAAAAGCCCATCAACCTGGGAAAATATAAAGGATGGTTTATTTTCCTAATTGTCCTGGCAGGTATTGTCGCACTCCTCGTATGGAGTTCTTCATCCAAAATAATTTTACCTCCGACTGACATGGTGGGGCATATTGAAGTAAGTCCAAAATCACATATATTGAAAGAACCAATGGATATTCTTGTGCACAAACACATGTTAGAACATGTAGATGGTCAAGAAGGAGGTAGGGGAGGGGTAATTATTAATTACAATTGTAAAGATTATGAATGTGAAAAAGGATTAATAGAAAACTTAGAAGTATTTGCTGGAGAATATGATCACGTTTATGTTGCGCCCTTCAAAAAAATGGATGCTAAAATCGCTTTAACAAGATTGAATAGACAGAAAATTCTTGAAGAATTTGATGAAGAAACGATTGATTTATTTGTTAAATATTAATCAAAACATTTAAATAGTAATATGTATTTAAGTTTCATATGATAAAAAGAAACACATTAAAACACCATAAAGGACATCAAATAAAAGAGGAAGAAATTTATAAAGCTTATAAAATATTTCTAGGAACTCTTGTTTCAGAACCAAGATTAAAAATAATTAACACCCTTAGAAAAGGAAAGAAAAATGTTTCCCAAATATCAAAAGAATTGAAAATGAACCAAACTTCTGTATCCCATAATCTTAAACGATTAAAAACATGCGGATTCGTAAAGTCAGAAATTAATAAGAAATTTAGATATTATGATTTAAATAAAGAAACAATAAAACCCTTAATGAATTTAATAGACAAACACATGTCCCTGCACTGCATTCATATATTAAGAAATAAAAAAGGAGGGAAAAAATAAAATGAAAAAAATAAACTTAGCTTTGATTACAGGATTTTTAATTAGCTTTGTTTCTGCACATGCCGGAGAAGATCTTTCAGGACACCATGATATGATGAACTGGTCTTCTTGGGGATGGGGAATGGGTTTCTTCGGAGGATTATTCATGATTCTCGTTACCATAGCTTTAGTTCTATTAATTATCTGGCTAATTAAACAAATTCAGAAGAAATAAATGGAATACCGATTTAGAAAAGAGATAAAATTAAAATTTGAAGATGCAGTCGCAAAAGTAAAAGAAGAATTAAAAAAAGAAGGTTTTGGAATTTTAACAGAAATAAATGTAAAAAAGACATTAAAAGAAAAATTAAATGTTGATTATGATGACTATATAATTCTCGGTGCATGTAACCCTCCTTTTGCCTATAAAGCATTACAAATAGAAAAAGAAATTGGATTATTATTGCCTTGCAATGTAATTATATATTCTCAAAATGAAAAAACATTTGTTTCTGCAATAATCCCTCTCAAAGCAATGTCTATCATAAAAAACAAAAACCTAAAAGAAATTGCTCAACAATTAAAAAATAAATTAAAAAAAATTATAGGAAATTTATAATGGGATTATTTAGAAAAAAATGCGAGTATTGTAAAAAGAAAATTGAAAAGGGACAAGAGATATTTAAAGACGTAAAAAACCCCATTTCGGTTGGAACCAAACAAAAAGCTTTTTGCTGTTCAAAACATGCAGAAAATTATATTAAAGAAATGGAAGAATATTTAGAAATCTGCAAAAATAAAGGTGGGGGTTGTTGTGGATAAAAAGGATAAAAGAAATTACTAAAAATGGAAAGAAATATTTTGCATGCTCAGTTTGCTAAATGATTTTTAAAAGAAGACAGGCAGTGCGAAACAAGATGCAAAGCATGCAGTGGAAAGATGATAGGGCATTAGGTTCAGTTTTGAACTAACGGCTTAAAATTATTTTAACATATAATTTTTATAAGCTTTGGCGCAATGCTTACAACAAAAAATCATTAACTTTCCATTAATCTTTTCTTTATGATATTCTCTGTAGATTTTGCATCCGCAATGAACACAAACAGAAAGATTTGGCTGCATCATGATATCAATAAGCTCCCCAAATCTATTGATTGTTTCAATTGCAAATTTTTTGCCTTTTTTAGTGAGGCTATAGATTTTCTTTTTTCTTTCACCTTTTTGCTTTATAATAAGAATTTTATTCTTCTTAAGCAAATTAAGAAAAGGATACACCTGATTTGCACTTATTTTCCGATCTAATTTCTCCTTGAGTTCTGTTATAATTTTATAACCATGTATTGGTTTTTTAATCAACAAAAATAAGATATAAAACTTAATTAAATTGTTTATTTTTATCGTCATTAAAAGTAAAAGAAATGATTGTATTTAAAATATTTGGTGTTCAAAAATTAATAATTAACATAAAAATACTAAAAGATAATTTTATCGTCAATAATTAATGTTTATTTATTATCTTTATAATATAAATCAAAAACATTTCTAACTCTGAAATAAAATTTTTTCACCGAAAGCTTTATATATATTAAATTTTTAATGTGTCTAAGAAAGAGATGATTTGCGGTTGCTCTGAAAAGAGTGTGCTTGCTTCAACCTCTATCGAGTATCATTGGTAACATGGTGACTGGACTATAACTCGCCGTATGAAACTTATGCTCGTTATGTTTGTCTGCATCGCGAATAAGATAAAATTCAGGATCAAGAAGTTAGATTGAATTGGTTTTGTTTTAATGCTTTTCACCGAGTCCAGTTTATTTCTTTCTTACTTTTTAAAATTAAGTGAATGTAAAATGGCAAAAAAAGAAAAGAAGATGAAAAAAAAGATAGTAAAGAAAGAAATAAAAAAATTTATTAAGAAAAAAGAGATTAAGAAAGAGAAAAATACTGGAAGACAAAAAAGCAAAGGATCAAAAGCTTCCAAAGTTAAAAAATTAATAGCTCTTTCTAAAGAGAAGTCTAAAAAAAGAAAACCTAAGAAAGATTTAAATAAAAAATGAACTATATTATGATAAATTGTAAAGGGGGAATAAAAATGGGGTGTTGTGAAGGAAAGAAAAAACCAAAACCTAAAAGAGGATAAGTTTTTTTAAAAAATAAAGAGCAGAAAATGGAATATAAAACTTTATGGAAAGTCTTTGCATGGATTTCAATAGTTTGCGGGCTAATTGCTTATTTAATTGGGTGGATTGCTCTATCTACGCAATCAATATTCTGGAATATTCCAAATGAATTCTGGTTTTATGACTCAATTGCTACTGGAATTTTCGGTTTGTTTTTCTTGATATACTCTGTGCATAGCAAAAAATAAAGAGGAAAATGAATTGGTTTATAATTGGATCTACATTTGATGTAATAGGAAAAATTCTAATTGGGATTGCGGTTTTATTTGTTCATGGGCGTATTTTAAAAAAACATAGAATAAGCAATGGTGTTTTAAAACGAATGAGGAAAGAGCAAATATTGGGATTGTTGGGAATTGTTTTTATTTTAATTGGTTATTTTATTCATATATTAAATTTTAAGGGGGTGTAAAAAAAATGGCAAAAGATTTAGTGTGCGGAATGGAAGTTGATGAAAAAGGTGCAGTAAAAATAGAGCATGAAGGAGAGACTTATTATTTCTGCAGTCCGAATTGCATGAAAAAATTTGAGAAAAATCCAAATCAATATATAAAAAAAGAAAATTAAGATGGGATGTTGTTCAAAAAATAATAGAAACTCTGGAAATGTAAATATTGTTAGATATGATGATGAAACTCAGGATAAAAAGAAATCATCCTGGTTAACATGGATTGTTTTGTTAATTGTATTTATGTTATTAATATTCAGTGTATTGCATTAGGAAAGGATTTGTAATAAAAAACATTCATAAAATATTAAAAGACAAATTTTATTTTTTAACTGTCCAAATAGAAAAAGAATGCACAGATTATAAAAATGCAAAGGATATAAATATATTTAGAAACAACAATGAAAAAATTATTTAGGGAAAATAAAAAAGCAATACTTATTTTTTTAAAATATTTGTTAGTACTTAGTTTAATGTTTTCCCTCCCAATAATATATAAAATATTTACTCCTTTTACAATTATCTCAACATCAAAAATTCTCAGTATATTTTATGATATTAATGTTGCAGGAGATTTAATTATTTATAATTCATATACAATTCAAATAATTGCTGCTTGTGTTGCAGGTTCTGCATATCTGCTGCTTTTAATTCTAAATCTTACAACACAAATAAATCTAAAAAAGAGGCTTTATTCTATATTGTTCACATTTATTCTTTTCTTTAGTTTAAACATTCTTAGAATTGTTATTTTGGCTACAATATATTTTAATGATTCTGCATTATTTGATGTAACCCATAAGATATTTTGGTATGGGTTAAGTACTCTTTTTGTCATAATAATTTGGTTTTTAACTGTAAAAATTTTCAAGATAAAAGGAATTCCAATATATAATGATTTGAGATATTTATATTCATTAACAAGGTCTAAATCCAAAACCTTTAATAATCATATGTATCTAACTATCATATAATAAATAAACGCATATAAAAAGATGAAAAAATTATTTAATAAAATAAAACAGAATCATTGGCTGATGATGATTATTTGCTGTGCAATCCCTTTGGTTTTATTAGTTATCTTGATTTATTTTTTTGATCTTAAGAATAAATATTTGTTTTGGTTTATACTTTTTCTTTGTCCAATAATACATTATTTTATGATGAGAGATATGCATAAAAAACATATTAGCAAAGAGGATAAAGAAATGGAAGAAAATAATAAAAACGGAGAAAATAAAAAATGTCATTAATAGAAAAAATATCTGAGGTATATAAGGAATATGCTGTAGAAAGTGTTTATGGAAATTGGATAATTGTGATAGGCATGATTTTATTATCTTTATTTTTTATTTCTAAATATCTTCCATTGAAAACAAAATTTGAAAAAAGAAGTGGAGGTGTCCTAGTTGCCTTTGTTGTTGCTTTATTTACAGAAATGTATGGTTTTCCTCTGACTATTTATTTTCTCTCATCTTTTTTAGGAATAAAAATTCCTTTGACGCATAAAGGCGGTCATCTTTTGGGAAATTTATTAACATATTTAGGTCTTGGAAATGGATGGCTGATTGTTATGGTTGTTAGTGTTATTCTGACAGTAATTGGAATCTGGATAGTGATGGAAGGATGGAGCAAGGTTTATCATTCTAAAGGAAAATTAATTACTAAAGGTATATACTCGAAGATGAGGCACCCTCAATACAGCGGAATTTTATTAATTAGTTTTGGTTTTTTGATTCAGTGGCCTACTTTGATAACTTTAATTTTATTTCCTTTCTTGGTTGTAATGTATTATAGATTAGCTAAAAGAGAAGAAAAAGATATTGAAAAAAAATATAAACAAAGATATATAGATTATAAAAAGAAAGTTCCTATGTTCATACCTTCTATCAAGAGTATCTTCATTAAAAAGAAATAAAAATGACATACATAACAAAAGCTTCAGGAAAAAAAGAAAGATTTGATAAGAAAAAAATATTCAAAACTGTTTTAAAAGCAGGAGCATCAGAACAATTTGCTGAAAAAATTGCAGATAAAGTTGAGAAGAAAATTTATGAAGGTATAACAACAAAAAAGATTTTAGAAATAGGTTTAAAATTATTAAAAGATAAACCCGAGATTGCTGCCAGATATGATTTAAAAAGAGCTATTATGAGTTTGGGTCCGAGCGGTTTTCCCTTTGAAGAATTTTTCTCGCAGATTTTAAAGAACTACGGCTATGAAACAAAAGTTGGAAACATTCTTAATGGGAAAAATATTAATCATGAAGTTGATATTGTCGCTAGAAAAAAATTTGTTTATATGATAGAATGCAAGTATCATAATGCACTGGGCATTTATACAAAATCAAAAGTCGCGTTGTATACTTATGCAAGATTTTTAGATTTAAAAAATAATCTAAAATTTAAATTTGATTCTCCATGGCTAGTCACCAATACAAGATGCTCTCTTGATGCGATTAATTATGCAAAAAGTGTTAATATGAAAATTACAAGTTGGCAATATCCTAAAAATGAAAGTCTTCAAAAACTTATAGAGGAGAAAAAATTATATCCTATAACTATGCTTAAATCAGTTAAAGGTTTTGTAAAAAAAAGATTATCTCAATCAAAAATAGTATTGGCAAAGAGTCTAATAGATAATGATCTTAAAGAGTTAAAGAAAAAAACAAACCTCTCTGAAGATATATTAAAAAAAATTGTGGAAGAAGCGCATAAAATATGTTTGTGTTGATGTTTATGACTTAATAATATGAATTGTTACAAATAAAAAGATTTATATATGTATTAAAAATTTAATATATAGATGAATACTAAATTCAATAAAATAAAAGAAGAAAAAATAAAATTTCAAAACTAAAACAAACAGTTCAAGAAATTCTTGATCTTGCAAATATAAAGATAGATAGGAATAATCCTTGGGATATTCAGGTTCATGATGATAGATTTTACCAAAAGGTTTTAGCAGAAGGTTCTTTAGGACTTGGAGAATCTTATATGGATGGTTTGTGGGATTGTGAGGCGTTAGACCAATTTTTTAATAAAGTTTTAAGAGTAGATTTAGATGAAAAGGTTAAAGGAAAAAATGTTTTATTGAATATCTTAAGAGCTAAAGTGATAAACATGCAAAGTAAAGAAAAGGCTTTTGACGTTGGAAAAAGGCATTATGATATTGGGAATGAATTATATCGACAAATGTTAGATAAAAGAATGACTTATACTTGCGGTTATTGGAAAAATGCGAAGAATCTTGACGATGCTCAGGAGTCAAAATTAGAATTAACATGCAACAAAATCAAATTAAAAGAGGGAATGAAAATTTTAGATATTGGTTGCGGCTGGGGAAGTTTTGCGAAATATGCTGCAGAAAAACACGGAGCAGAAGTTGTAGGAGTTACTGTATCAAAAGAACAGGTTGAATTAGGCAATGAGATTTGTCGGGGACTTCCTGTTGAAATAAGATTTCAGGATTATAGAGATGTGGATGAAAAATTTGATGCAGTTGTTTCAATTGGAATGTTTGAACATGTCGGTCCTAAAAATCATAAAACTTATATGAAGAAAGTTTCCAATTGTTTAGAAGATGATGGATTATTTATATTGCACACAATAGGCAGGGACGACAAATCACCAAAAATGACAGATCCCTGGATAAATAAATATATTTTTCCAAATTCAGTGATACCTTCAGCAAAACAAATTACAAGCTCAACGGAAGGAATTTTAACAATAGAAGACTGGCATAATTTTGGGGCAGATTATGATAAAACACTTATGAGTTGGAACAAAAATTTTCAAGAATCTTGGTCACAATTAAAGGGGGAAAAATATGATGAAAGATTTAAAAGAATGTGGGAATACTATCTATTGCATTGTGCAGGACTTTTTCGGGCAAGAAAAATGAATTTATATCAAATTGTTTTTTCAAAAAAGGGTGTTGAAGGAGGATATAAATCATTAAGGTAAGTTTTTTAAAGGATGGCATATTTAGACATATTAAATAATTAATATAAAAGAAGAAAAAATGAAAAATGAAAAATAAAATTTTAGCATATCTAGGGCTGGGGGTTGTATTGTTGCTGTTGATTGGAGCATTTGCAATGGGAAGCATGAATGGGAGAGCAATTAACAATGTAGATGACTCAAATGATATGTCAGATCATCATGGAGGTGGAGGACAGCCTGCTACTTCTAATGTTGTTGGGGATATGTCAGACCATCATGGAGGAAGTGGACAACAGGTTAGTTTAAGCAGTGAAGAACTTGCTAAATATCGCTCTGAAGATATTCCAGAAGATTGCAGATTAGCTGATTATGATAATGATGTTAAAAAATGGGCAGAACATTTAAGCCATCATGAGAATACAAGATATTGTTTAGAATATTATAACTAAATTATAGGAGGTAAAATAAAATGGGATGGTTTGATAAATTTTGTGAAAAGTGCGGGAAAAAAGTAGATAAAAAGATAGCACCACAACGTTTTGGTAAATATTTTTGTTCAGAAGAGCATGCTGAAACATATGCTACAGAGATGGAAGAAATGAAAAAAAAAGCACCAAAACAACAAAGTAGTGGCGGGTGTTGCTAAATGGAATTAAAAGGAAAAACAATTGTCTTGGGAGTAACTGGGGGAATTGCAGCATATTGGGCTTCAGAGATTATTGGTGTTCTTAGGAATCATGAGGCAGATGTCCATGTTATCATGACTAAGAATGCTACTAGATTTATAACGCCTCTGACTTTGCAAACACTTTCAAAAAATAAAGTAGTTAGTGATATGTTTAATCTACCTGTAGAACCAAATATTGAACATATTACTTATGCTAAAAATACTGATTTAATTTTAGTTGCTCCAGCAACAGCTAACATTATTGGAAAGGTAGCAAATGGTATTGCGGATAATATGCTTTCAACGACAATTATGGCTACTACAGCCCCTATTGTATTTTGCCCAGCAATGAATGAAAAAATGTGGGAAAATCCAATTGTCCAAGAAAATGTGAAGAAGCTTAAAGAACATGGATATTATTTTGTTAATTCAGAATATGGTAAAATGGCCTGCGGAGGAATAGGTGGGGGTAAACTGGCAAGTATAGATTCAATTATTAATAAATTGAAGGACATTAATAAAAAATGGCAAAAGAAGAAGTTCAAATAATTGTCACTAAAAATGGAAGATATAATTTATATAATTATCAAAAGGAAGAAGAATTTGAAAAAATAATAATTGAACATTCTAAGGAAATTTTTGGAGAGAATACGCATTATTTTGATATTAAAAAAAAGATTAAATTTAATAAAATGACAAACCCTAAATTAAAACAAACTGCCCAAGATATTTTTGATTTAGCTGGAGTAAAAATTAATGGAAACAATCTAGATTAAAATGAATTTACTAATTATTGGTTCTACATTTGATGTAATTGGAAAGGTATTAATTGGTATTGCTGTTTTATTTGTTCATAAACATATTTTAATAAAACATAATATAGATAAATCCGTCTTACTCCGAATGAAAAAAGAGCAATTAATTGGAGGATTTGGTATCCTCTTTGTTATAATTGGATATATAATTCATCTTTTTTCTTATAGGGGGATTTTTTAAAATGAATCCATGGTTAATAACTTCATTAATTTTGCTTGGAATATGGCTCATCATATTTATATTAAGAAAAAGTGTTAGAAAAGAAATGTTTTTGGTGAGTTTATTTACTATGCCGTTTGGCTTGACAGAGCCATTATTTGTTCCAGAATATTGGAGTCCATCATCTTTATTTAATCTTGCTTCTCAGACAGGGTTTGATATCGAAAGTTTAATATTTAGCTTTGCTATAGGAGGGATTGGAGCTGTTATATATGAAACTCTTTTCAAAGTAAGGCATTTAAAAATGAGTAAACATGAGATGCATAAAGGAAGGCATAGATTTCATCTTCTTGCTTTGTTTTCTCCAATAATTGTTTTTCTCCCGTTGCAGATATTTACAAATCTAAATCCAATTTATTCGGTAAGTATCGCTATGTTTATCGGAGGATTCTCTGCTATTTTTTGTAGACCAAACTTAAAGAAGAAAGTTCTAATCGGAGGAGTTTTATTTTTAGGATTATATTTTGTATTCTTTTTATTCTTTAATTTGTTATATCCTTATGCTGTTGAAGAATTTTGGAACCTTTCTGCTATTTCTGGGATATTGATATTAGGAATTCCAATAGAAGAATTTATATTTGCATTTACATTTGGAATGCTTTGGAGCAGTGTTTACGAACATGTTAATTGGTATAAAGTAAAGGAGAATCAAAACATTTAAATAATTAAACATTTGTTCAAGTATATGAAAGTAAATAAAAAAGTTTTATTGTTTTTTTCTGCTCTTTCAGATGAAACAAGATTAAAAATACTTACAAGTTTATCTGAAGGTGAAAAAACAGTGAGTGAGATACACCGTTCTCTTGGAAAAAACGAAATTACACTCTCAGCAATCTCACATCAACTAAAACAATTGCAAAATATAGATATAATATCTTCTAAGAGAAAAGGAAGAGAAAAGATTTATAGTTTGTCAGGAGATTTTTGTTGGTGCACTCTGAAAAATACAATTAAACATTTTAATAAAAAATGAGCGAAAAAAAAACCTATAAGATAGAAGGGATGAGTTGTGCTAGCTGTGCAGTTAATATAGAAAAAGCGTTGAAAAAAGTAAAAGGGGTAGAAAAAGCGGGTGTTAATTTTGCAAGCAAGTCTGCACAAATTCATTATGATAAAAAAATAACAAAAGATGAGGAATTATCTGGAGCAATTACTAAGGCAGGTTATACTCCTATAGATGCTGCACTTCGAGATATTGAATTTAAAGTTGTTGGAATGGCTTCTGAACATTGTGCAGGTATTGTGAAGAATGCTCTCCAAAAACTAAATGGAGTTAAGGATGTTGAAACAAATTTTGCTAATAGTTTTGCAAAAATTAAATATGAGCAAGGTTTAGTTAAAGTATCTGATATGAAAAAAGCGGTAGAAGAAGCAGGGTACGAGGCTGTTATTGCTGAAGAAGGCGAGGATATTTATGAAAAAGAGAAGAAAGCAAAAGAAAAAGAGATAAACACTTTGAAGAAAAGGTTTATTGTAGCAACTATTTTTTCTCTTCCTATTTTGTATTTGGCAATGGCAGAAATTATAAGCAAGGCATTGATTCCTGGATTTCTTAACCCTGGATTATTTCCAATACGTTTTGCCCTAGTTCAAGTTATTCTTTCTATACCTGTAATTATTGCTGGATATAAGTTTTATACAGTAGGTTTTAGAAATCTATTTAGGGGTTCGCCAAACATGGATAGTTTAATTGGCTTAGGCACAGGTGCAGCATATCTTTATGGAATTTATGCAGTATATATGATTATGCAAGGTTCTTATGAATTTGTAAGCAATTTATATTTTGAAACAGCAGGGGTTATAATTGCATTAATTTTATTAGGTAAATATCTCGAGGCTGTTACTGGTGGGAAAACTTCTGAAGCAATAAAAAAATTAATGGACCTTGCACCTAAAACTGCAATAGTCATAAAAAATGGGAAAGAAATAAAAGTCTCTGTTGAAGAATTAGAAATTGGAGATGTTATAATTGTTAAACCTGGGGAAAGGGTTCCTGTTGATGGCACAGTTATAGAGGGGCTTTCTAGTATTGATGAAAGCATGATTACTGGAGAGAGTATTCCTATTGAAAAAAAGAAAGGTGATGAGGTTATTGGAGGGACTATTAATAAAAGCGGGACTTTGACATTTAAAGCTGAAAAAGTAGGCAAAGATACAGCTTTAGCACAAATTGTTAAACTTGTCCAAGAAGCTCAAGGTTCTAAAGCACCTATTGCCCGATTAGCAGATGTTATCTCTGGATACTTTGTATGGGTTGTTATTGCAATCGCAATTTTAAGTTTCTTGGCATGGTATTTCTTTTCTGGTTTAGGCTTTTTATTTGCTCTTACAATTCTTATTACGGTTCTTATAATCGCATGTCCATGCGCATTAGGTTTGGCTACGCCAACTTCAATTATGGTTGGAACAGGGATTGGTGCAGAAAACCACATCTTAATAAAAAGTGCCGAAGCTTTGGAAATAGCCCATAAAACTAATGCAGTAATCTTAGATAAAACTGGAACCATAACTAAAGGTGAGCCTGAAGTTACTAAGGTTTTAAGTTTTTCAGATAAAGATGAAAAATATGTTTTAACTATTACTGCTTCAATTGAAAAAAATTCACAGCATCCTCTTGCACAGGCAATAGTAGAAGAATCTAATGAAAAGAATATAAAACTTTTTTCTGTTTCTGATTTTAAAGATGTTCCTGGAAAAGGCATTGAAGGAAAAATAAAAGGAAAGAAAATATTGGTTGGAACAAGATTGTTGATGAAAGAAAATAGTGTAAGAATAGATAATAAATTTATAGAAAAAATAGAAAAATTAGAAGAAGAAGGAAATAGTGTGATATTAGTTTCAGAAGATAAGAAATTTTTGGGAGTGGTAGCGGTAGCAGATACAATTAAGGAAACATCTGCGAGAGCAATAAAATCTTTGCAAGATTCAAAAGTTGAGGTTTATATGATTACAGGAGATAACGAGAGAACTGCTAAAGCTATTGCCAAAAAGGTTGGAATAAAAGAAAGTAATGTTTTTGCACAAGTATTGCCGGAAAATAAAGCTGATCATGTAAAAGGTCTTCAGAAAAAAGGCAATATCGTTGCAATGGTCGGGGACGGAGTAAATGATGCTCCAGCTTTAACACAGGCTAATATTGGCATTGCCATTGGAGCAGGAACTGATGTTGCTATTGAAAGTGCAGACATTGTATTAGTAAAAAGTGATTTAGTTGATGTTCCAATTGCTCTAAAAATTAGCAGGGCAACAATGAGAAATATTAAACAGAATCTTGGATTTTCTTTTGGATATAATACCTTGGGTATTCCGATTGCAGCAGGAATTTTATATCCTTTTTTTGGATGGTTATTAAGTCCAATGATTGCCGCTGGTGCAATGGGTGCAAGTTCTGTGAGCGTGTTGCTTAATGCCTTAAGATTGAAGAGAGTTAAATTGAGTTGAAAATCTGCAGAGAAATGGAAATTTTGTTGCATTCATTGGAGATGGAATAAACGACGCACCAGCATTAAAACAAAGTAATGTGGGAATCGCAATGGGAACTGGAACAGATATAGCAATTGAAGCTGGAGATATAGTCTTAACGCAGGGCTCTTTAATGGGCGTCGTTCAGGCAATCAACTTATCTAAAAAAACATTCAGAAAAATAAAACAAAATTTATTCTGGGCTTTCGCATATAATATTCTTGCAATCCCTTTAGCAGTTTCAGGAGTTTTACATCCAGTAATTGCAGAAATAGCAATGGCATTATCTTCTATAACTGTTGTAACGAATGCGAATTTATTGAGAAGGGCTAGAACATAACTTCACATCTTAAATAACCTCCGCCAATATTTTTTCGTCTAGAAACTCTTTTAAACCAATCACCATTCTAATGTTTTCATGAAACCAAAAATTTTATGTATTTGCACAATGGGACGAAACCGAAGTAAGTATCTTGCAAAATATTTGAATGAAAAAGGTTATGAAACAAGATACGGAGGAGTTGGGCCGTGTCGAGTTGATCCAGCGCCAGAAAATCCTGCAAAGAAAGAAGATATGAATTGGGCAGATATAATAATCACTGCAAGAAAAAAACATAGACCAATCTTAATGGAAAAATACGGCATTAAAGAAGACAAAATAATTTCTTTAGAGGTTAAAGATTCACAAAAAGCGGCAAGTGAAATCTACCCAGAATTCAAAAGCATAGAACATGACGAATTCAATCAAAAATGGACATACCCTCAATTAAGAAAAGCAATTGCTCCTTATCTTCCTCTTAAAATGAAAGTTCCAGTTCCGTTGATTAAGGGTTAAAAATTGTTTTAAAATCAATTCCAAGAATAAATCCTTTTATCCTATCAAAAAATTTTCTATATTCTTCCGAATCATAATCCGTTAAATTCATATCTTTAATCTCTCCTTCAAAATTATTTTCTAATTCGTCTAGTCTTTTTTTAATTTCCAAAACATGCCTTATTTCATTTTCTTTATTATTCTTGTATCCTATTCCTTGCCGAATTTTATTATAGATATCCAAAGATTCTATTTCAAAAATATTGTGTCCTAAATTTGAGAGAAGAAATAAATCATAAACATCTCTTTCATGAATTCCCTTTCTTGTAATTATTGCTCTTAATTTTTCAAGAAGGATTTCTTCAATACTATAACTTTCTATTTCAATATTTTCTAGAGGATATATTAAGTGTTCTGACAAATGATTCAAATGCCCAATTTTTGATTTCTCTAATTCATAAAAAGGTTCATCACAAAAATTTATTTCAAATTTAATTGGATTACTTTCTTTTGTATTTATGTAAATATTGAATTTATTCCAATGTGGAGAATATTTCAAAGGACAATATTTGTTTTCTCCTTCCCGATTAATTTCGCTTGAATCAAAATCAAAATTATATTTTTCACAGATTTTGGTTAATTCAATTAATAATTCTTCTTTAATGAATTTCTTTATTTGGTTTTCTCTTTGATTTTTAGATAATTTATTTAATTCGTCATTGTGCTTAAATGTAAAATCTAAATCTTCCGAAA
>SDBV01000810.1_pt1 | contig 45406 bp, 45 predicted proteins | sample 2277081 | NCBI WGS metagenome assembly SDBV01 (sample SAMN10402039, study PRJNA504765) | marine sediment metagenome | isolation source: marine sediment core GS10_PC15, 223 cmbsf | place: Arctic Ocean: Southern Knipovich Ridge | collected 2010
GCTCCAATTATTACCTCCATCGGTTGATTTGAATACGCCACCGCCATTTGTGCCAACAAATAAGGTCGTATCGCTTGAGAATGTTGGAGAGATGGCTACCGATTGAACATTTAAATTAGTAAGTCCGGTATTTATAGCGCTCCATTGGTTTATTGCCGCGTGAGTTGGAGACGGAGATAGGAGGGCAAGCAACGAGAGCATTAGAAACACTAAAGCTATGAAGGATAAATAATAAAATAGCTTATAATAAAACTCGTCAGCAGATTTTCCATTACCTTTCATAATATAAGTTCCCTACGTCAACCAACTATGCAATCGATCAAACCCTTGTAAGCTATTGATACCCTTGATTACTTTTCTTAAACGATGGATTAAAGAAATATCAAAGTACCGCTTGCATTAAAACCTAATAAACAATTAGGCTTTCAAATAGGGTGTACATATATCTAGATAAAGTCGAGATTAGTATGTGGTCACAGCCTCATATACTGAAAGAATAACGTGGCCTTACAGGACAAGTCTCAAAATTAATTAAGTAAATATAAAGATATAAGTGCTGGTATTGAGATCTATAACAGTGGACTTTAGGGGTCTATCTTCGAACCTTTTTAGAGGCTGATTTTCAAAATAATAATATTTATTTAGGGATAATTTTTTGAAATAAACTTTATTAAATCCTTTGAAGCTTTGTCCCTGTAATAAACAAACCTATAAATATTTTTATCATCATACTTTTTATTCTCTAGCCATTTATCTGCAATATCATGATCTAATTTTTTTTCAAAAAGAAATAAGCCGATAAGTTTTGGATCCTTACGCTGTTTAAGATCAGACTTACTAAATAAACCCTGATACTTGACTAGCTTGTTGCAATCATCTCTATAACTAGCACTACTATTCATATTATGACCTTGATATTTTATTTCTATAATGGCTAGAAATTCATCTATGTCGCTGACTATATCTCCAGTACGTTTGTCCTCTGGACGTAACTTTACAATAACTAAGTCTGGTCTATATCGTCGTTCCCTCCCCCTATTAAACTCTGGATATTCAGCAAATACGCGAATATTTACTGCCTTCTCTTTTTCAATCCAATTTCTTAAATGATAGTAAAGTGAGCATTTAAGCGTGTCTTCTCTTAATAAATATGAGGCTTTATAATTCAAGTCCTCGTATTCTTTAGCGATAATTTCATTATTCCAAATATCTTTAATCTTCTTTAATACTTCATTTTTTGTCATTATTCTCCTTGATGGAAATAGATTCACTACAAGCAGGCAGTCAATAGATTAAATTATAACATTTTTTTCGAAGTGTTCTTTTCCGGTGAGAAGCGTTAATTATTAGATAGCCAATTAACAAGGCATATTCGTGTAGTTTGTGTTAAGCCATAACGCAACATGGTTTCATCCAAGTGTTTATTTATACCAAGGAGATGTGGACTTTAGGGGTCTATCTTCGAACTTTTTTTATATCATTAGATTTGAAAGAACATAGCTATCTATGCCCAGTTGATTACTATTGAAATCAGATATCGATCATATTTAGGATATTATTCCCTATTATTAAGCTTGCATGATCAGGCTAAATCTTGAAACAAGCTTGCTAGTATGGTAAAAATGGCTTACCTAGGTATTTAATCTAACAACTAGCTAAGTATACTATGTTGGTCATGTTGACATGATAGATGAAAGAAAAATGATTATTATTATCTATGAATTGTTTTTTATAAGGTGGGTATATCATGAGCTTTTTTAAGAATGCATCATTTATAATTAAAGAAAGTTTTGCCAATCCAACTTCAAGTTCGACCATGGTTTCAATCGGTAAAAAAGAAGTAATTATAAGAGAGGGCGGTAATTATCAGGATGCAGATCTGACTGGTGCCGATTTGTCTGGCGCTAATCTGGCATCTGTGAATTTGACTAACGCAAAACTTCATGGCGCGAACTTAACAAATACAAATTTATCTAAAGCAGACTTAACAAACGTTGATCTATCGAATGCCGTTATTTCTGGCACTACCTTTAACGGGGCAACGATGAATCAAGCTAACTTAAAAGATGTGGAATATATTAAACCGCCTTCGGGAATCGAAGTTCCGAAAGATAAGAAATGAGCAATACTTCCAATGTAACTGTAGACCCAAATTTTAAGCTATCGTTATTAGCAGTATTTGGTGTGATGATTATTTCACTCATAGTCAACATAGGTTTAGCCATTAGCTTTACAGATTTAACTGATACTCAGCAGCAATTATTTGAAATGAGCAAATTTGGTTACCAAGGAGGAATTGGGGCCATCCTTGGACTTATTACTGGCAAAACGACTTCTACTTAGCTCGTCGATCTTTTATCCGCATTTTAAAATTCCCTTTTTTTAGTATAAAGAAATTCGTAAGTCCCGCGAAGCCAATTCCAAAGCGCTCACAATCATAGGTGTTCGCCCAGCGGTAGGCTTCAGGACTTTAGGGGTCTATCTTCGAACTTTTTATAATAGCCTCGAGAGAGGATTAATTACACGACCTTACCTTTGAGATAATTTTGTACTATATCTTTGAGGACTTCATGACTAAGCTCAAATAATTCGAATTGTTCAAAAAGTCGCTTTGTAATCTCTTCAACTATATCTGTAATGTTTGAATTTATATCTTGGAGCGTCGTTTGTACTGTTGTTGGAATCTCATCAGTCTCAGTTTTGTAATCCATGGATAATTCTCGAGAAATTGAAGATGAGCCCAATATCCTTCCTTTTAATCCACCGTGAGTAATAGTAACTTCTATTTTTTCGTCTTTGGGTAAATTCAAATTTGAATATAAATTATTAATATACATAAATACCTCGGTTATCCTAATTATCCTAGTATTAAAGAAAATGCTATCAGGATCGCGACTGTCTTCAAAAAGGCTCTTTAAGAGGTAGTATGAGCCGCTTTCATGGATTGACCAGTAATCATATGAACGTGTTTCACCCTTTAGACCCCTACCTTTTATCGATACCTCGGCTTGGATACCTTCCAGGTTCGGTTTAGGACAAAATTCCGGTCTGTTACCTAAATAAATTCCTATTGGCCAACCAAAGGTTTTAATTGTTGATGCTTGAGCACTTTTATCAAGATCCTTTTTTGATATGGTGAGGTTAGTTTGAGGAAGGTCAATTTTGACCTCCATAAAAGCTCTTAAATCAAGCTCATGAAGTCCATGTAAAGCCTTTCTTTTGTTAACAGCAAACCAACTTTGGAGAGTGTGGATTTGTTGCATGCTCCTTTTTATGGTTCTAAGCTTTTTATCCGATTTTTTTTGTATTTTTGATATTTCATCGATATAGTCAACGGTTTCGCCTTCTAAGCTCTTCTTTTTAACAAGGCTCCATAATCTTTCACAACCGTTCATGATATCTGACACTGCAAGGGATAGGTCTTGTGAATCACCTTCCTCATTTTTTTTGTAGACATATTTGTGACTTTGCACTGCCCAGGCGTCTGCTAAAATAGTCCTGAGTTGAATTTCACATATAATTTCACTGGTTTCAGCGAGATCGATAGGCTTTGATAATGTAATGTGAGTTGCCCCATACGGGTGATCAAGTACTTTAGAATCAACGAATGTATATTTTTTCTTTATTTCACCTTCAAGAAGTGTTGAGAAGTTTTCTACATCATCTTCACAATGACAAGTTACCCTAACACCGGCAATGTCATCTAGTTCAAGAAGCGATTTACGTCCTTCATATTTTTTAGCAGCAATATTTTTTTCTATTGATCCTTTATCCTTAACTTCACCATTAGGTCGTTGACAGACGTCAGATATGTGTATTGATTTTTGGTGTTCTTCTCGAAGCTCTTGAACAAATTCGTAAGCCTCCTGCTGGAGTTTTATATAATTGCTATTATGTTCATCGTATTCATTTTCCCAGTTTTTCATGTTCTCGCTTTTGCAGGGTTGGCTAACACTTACTTATCATAGTATAGACTTTATTAGCTTGACATCAACCATGCAGCTTGCTAACTTTATTATCAATTGAATATAGAGAAATCCTAGCTCATAGGATTAAATTTAATTATGAAAATGAGAAAACCGAGTTTTGACAGGATAAGAAGCGCCCATCTAGAGGCCCCTAAAGAAAGGGATTACTGCGGATAATTAAAAAGAATAAGATATGGATATTTTGCGTGAGCCACAGGATTTCTCTGTGGTTTTTTGATTACTGGGGCGCAAATGATATCCGATCCTATTCTTCTAGATTGAGACAGCGCGCTCTTGCCAGAGATTGCGACGACTGAGCGGTGAATGTCTCGCAATGACGGAGGAGTGGAATAACATAAGACCAGAATCTTTTATCGATTAGCTACTCCGATAAGTCTGCGCTTGACGCAGTAGATGCCTGCCTAAATGACGAGAAGCATTTTACGTTGTGCTTATACAAGGAAGGTAAGAAATTTTCTCGGCGAGTGTACAAGTATGTACTCGAGCCGAAAAATTATCGCAACCTGACGCAGTAGAAGCCTGCGTAAAATGCTTCTGGTGGAGATGAGGGGACTCGAACCCCTGACCCCTACGCTGCCAGCGTAGTGCTCTCCCAGCTGAGCTACACCCCCCGAAAAAATACTTAAGAAATTCATGATCGGACTTGGTTATTATAGACAATTGCGGTGTTGGTAGCAATCAAAGGAGCTAACTACCGCTTTTCTCCCAGTCGAGCTCGGGGGCGTCCATCCATAATCTTTCAAGCTGATAGTAGTCGCGCTGCTCTTCGGTGAAGATATGGATAACGAGCCCGCCGTAGTCCAGCAGAAGCCACTGAGCCCGGTCCTCGCCCTCAACTCCGATTATCTTCTCACCAGCATCCCGCAGCCTCTCCCTGACGCTGTCGGCAATGCTCTTTACCTGCCTGCTTGAACTTGCGCTACAGATCAAAAAATAATCTGTGATAACTAGATGATTAGACACATCTATTACAAGAATATCGTCGGCCTGTCTATCGTCGGCCGCCTTCGCGGCCAGGATAGCGATCTCGGAATTATTCAGTCGGCGCCCCCCGTTAATAATCTTGTCCGACGACTATCAGAACATCGACTATATTTTGCGGCATAGATGTGGTGGCGATAACGCCCTTGCCGAGCCGTTCCTTTACTTCCTTAGCTATCTCCATTTTTTTCTCATCGTAAATAATAATCTGTGTCTCCTTATAATCAAACCTATCGGCGTTTTTAACGTCTATGATCTTAAATCCCTTACCCAGCAGATTGTCGGCGGCTTTTCTCGCGACACCGGGTGTCCCGCTACCGTTGAGGATGATGACCCGCTCATCCGTATCTTTATCTTTATTCTCGAAGCCCCAGAACATTTTCACTATTCGCTCGAGCTCGTCTTTCTTAGGGTCGAAATAGGTGGCCTCGCCAAAAGATATCGGTTTTACCGGAAGATCTAAAATAGCGATATTTTTCGCTTTTATTTTTTCTACCTTTTCAATATGTTTTTTCATTTCTTTTCTATCGATATCGGACTCGTAGCTTAAGTTAAATAGCTTTACTATATCCCCTTCGCCGGTTGCCGAAGTAAAATGATCGCTATTGATAATAATGTAGTGGTTAGGTTCTACGCCAAGAAAATCACCGGCGGTCTTAATGAGTACGTCTATGCCCAAAGAGTATCCCTCGGAAAATGGCTCAAAGCCACGTCCACTAAGCTCGACGAATGTGTTGGTAGGGATATTTATGCCACCGATAGTCGACTTGTTGGGATCGATTACAAATTGCAAAATCCCCATCGCCACTTCTTTATCGTCTATCTTCCCTACTCCGATGACTAAGTAAGTGTTCTCCTTTAATTCCTTAAAAGAGGTCTTTTTATCTTCTTTCTTGACGCTTGCCACCTTGGGCTCCGGCTTATCCTGAGTAAGCTGTACGGCGCCATAAGTCACCGATGTTATAAAAACGACTATCGCCACAACCCAGATCACCATCTTTTGGGAAGACTCTTTTCGTTTCTTTCGCCTCCGCGCTCTTCGGTCGTTTATGTTTATTGTCGGCTCATCCATTAACGTTCTCCATGTCTATTATCTTATTCCAAACCTCGGCGGTCTTGGGATGAATATATTTGCCGTGATCCACCAGAAATCCTATCTGAACCTGATATGAAAACCTGAAGGCCCTCTCCAGGTCAACTCTGGCCATTGCTCTTACCTTACCTATTCTAACACCATCTCGCGCCGGTTCTATTAAGTCGGCTAAATATACTATCAAATCCAGAGGTCCCATCCGGGTCGAGCCATAAGTGTGGTTTCTTATAGCGCTTAGTATTTCGCTATCATCTATGTTTAGATCAGCCCTTACCTGGATCGCTCCAAGAGGTCCGTGCAAAAGATAAGGGACCTTCTCCTCGACCCAGTTTACATCAAGACCCGCTTTCCTTGAGGCGTTGATCAGCTCCTCGCTCTTTAGGTCCCTTGAATAATCGTGGAGCAGAGCGGCAGCCTTTGTTTTTTCTACATCCTCGCCATGGATCCCGGCCAATTTTATAGCGGTCTCCATCGTCCTTACCGAGTGCTCGTAATTAGCCTTGGACAACCTGTTTGAAAGCTGTCTTCTAATCTCGACGATATCAATCGTGTTCATAAAAACCTGATTTGTAGATATAATTCAGGACCCCTTCCGGGACAAGATATCTTATAGTATTGCCGGTATCTACTCTGTTTCTAATATCGGTAGATGAGATCGCCAGGGCCGGAATTTCCATGATCCTTACTTTTGGCATCCTCTTGTTTTTTGGCATCCTCTTGTTATCCCTGTCTTCATATGGAAGAACGTGTAGTTCCTCAAACTTTTTTAAAGAGTATCCCGGACGCGTGGCTGCTATAAACGTACAGTACTTGGACAATGACTCCGGTTCCTTCCACGTCAGTATCTCCCATACGGCGTCGGCACCGGTAATAAAGCAGAGTTCGCTACCCTCATATACTTCGCTTAACTCCTTTAAGGTATCTATCGTGTAGGTCGGCCCTTTCTTTTCTACCTCTATTCTTGAGACGATAAAATCAGGATTTGACGCCGTGGCGATCACCGTCATAATATACCTCTCTTCAGGGGTAATGGAATGATCGATCTCCTTATGGGTAGCCGGTCCGGTCGGAACAAATATGACTTTATCAAGATCAAATTGGATGCGGGCCTCCTCCGCGGTGACAAGGTGACCGTAGTGGATGGGATTAAAAGTTCCCCCCATTATTCCGTATCGTGGTGATCTTTTTTCACGCAAAGGATTAACCTCGCAAATGTTTTAGTCGTCCTAGCTCACTCATGTTTCGAACTAAAAGATTATAACCCAATTATAATTGTAGTTAAAGTTTTAACATCGTATCTACACTGCATAAACGCTTAACAATCCTTTGGTTTCATATGCATATTTTTTGCCGCTTTCGGAAATACGATAAAAAAGGAGGAATTAACATGTTAATAAAAGATGTTATGACAGATGATCCGATCGCGGTAGAAACTAGCGCGACCCTGTTTGATGTGGCTAATCTGATGGATGAAAACGATGTCGGTTGCGTCCTCGTAGTCGAGGATGATCGTGTCATCGGCTTGCTTACCGATAGAGACCTGATAGTAAAAGCGGTGTCAAAAGGTCTAGATCTCGCCTCTCACTACGTCGATGACGTGATGAGCCGAGACATTAAAGTTATAGATGTCGAGACAGACACCATGATAGCCGCGGATATTATGATCGAAAATAAGATCAGAAGACTGCCTGTTACGGAAAATGGTCGACTTACCGGTATCGTGACCCTCGGGGACTTAGCTGTGACTACCCGCGATACTGACACATGCGGACACATCTTAGAAGAAGTATCCTCCCCGTGACCAAGCTTGGAGCTTAGCTTTTGAGGCGGGAGATGATCCCGCCTCTTATCTTATTTGACCGTCACCCTCGATGACATACTTTGTCGAAGTAAGAGAGTTCAGCCCCATCGGTCCCCTGGAATGAAGTTTCTGAGTACTTATGCCTATCTCGGCACCCATGCCGAACTCCCCGCCATCGGTAAATCTGGTTGAGGCGTTTACATAGACGGCGGCTGCGTCTACATCGTTTGTAAATTTTCTAGCCGCTTTATAATCTTTTGTTATGATAGCTTCCGAATGCAGACTGCCATAGGTATTGATATGGTCAATAGCTTCATCAAGAGAGTCAACTACTTTTACCGCTATCTCAAGATCCAGATATTCTTTATACCAGTCATCCTCGGTAGCGATCTTGACCTCGGGCCTCATCTTTTTTGTAATCGGACATCCATGGATCGTAACTTCCTTCTTCAGAAGCGCATCGATGATCATCGGCAGGACTTTTGACGCGGCGTCCTTATGGATCAACAGAGTCTCCGCGGCATTACAGACGCTTGGTCTTTGCACCTTGGCGTTTAGCGTTATCGCTTCCGCCATTTTTGGATCAGCGTCGCTATGAACATATATATGACAATTCCCGGCACCCGCCCACAAAACCGGAACGGTAGAATTGTCAGTTACCAGTTTAATAAGTCCCTTCCCACCTCTTGGAACTATAAGATCGAGATAACTATCCATCTTCATGAGCTCACTTACAGAATCTCGATCTGCTGTTGGTATCGACTGGATAGAGCCTTTAGGGATACCCTCTTCCTCGGCCGCCTTGGCTATGATCTCAGTCAATTTAATATTCGAGTTTAAGGCAAGAGATCCGCCACGCAGTATTACCGCGTTACCCGCCTTTAAGGCGATACCGGTCGCGTCGACAGTCACATTCGGCCTCGCTTCGTAGATAACGCCGACAACACCTAAGGGTACTCTCACCTGCTTTATTAGTAATCCGTTAGGTATCTTCCAGCCATCCGTTATCTGCCCGATAGGGTCCTGCAAGGCTATTAACTCATTTAAGGCATCGGACATCCCCGCAACCCTTTTCTCGTCAAGACTAAGCCTGTCGAGAAGGGACTCTGACGTTCCCTTTTCCCTGGCAGCTACCATGTCTTTCTCGTTAGCGGCCAGAATTTCATCGGCCCTATCCAGCAATGCCCGTGACATCGACATCAGCGCTTTATCTTTCAGCCCGGACGATACAGAGACAAGCGATCTTGACGCTTTTTTTGCCCTTATGGCTATTTTCTCTACTTCAGATTCGTTTCTCAAGTTCTCCTCCTATATAACAACAAGACAGTCCCGGTGTATGACCTCTTCGGCGGATTCTCCGGACTCGACACCGAATATTTCGCTACTCCTCTTACCCTTTATCTTGCTTAGTTCCTTTGAACTGTAATTGGTAAGCCCCCGGGCAATTACCTTATCCGGGCCGGTGACGTCTACAGTATCACCAATATTGAAAGGACCATCTACCCCCAAAATGCCTGCCGGAAGAAGGCTGGTACCCCTGTTTACGATGGCATCAACGGCTCCTTTGTCGATATTGATAGTCCCGGTCGGGGTCCGGCCGTAACATATCCATATCTTTTTACTGGAGGTTTTTTTAAGCGAAGGCATAAAGTAAGTGCCGGCCTTCCGCTCGATCGCCGAAGATATGGAGTCGGCTTTATTACCATTAGTGATCACCATCGCTATCCTAGCCGAGTTTACTATCCGCGCGGCGTTTATCTTTGTCAACATCCCGCCCGAGCCAAACCTGCTGCCAATGCCTTTAGCCATACCCTCTATCTTCGGAGTTACCTTTTCGACGACGCTAATAAATTCAGTTGGCGCACCGGACCTCGGGTCCTCCGTATAGAGACCGTCGACGTCGCTCAGAATGATCATCATGTCGGCTTCTACCAACACGCTTACAAGCGCGGCAAGCGTATCGTTATCACCAAACCTTATCTCATCCACGGCTGTGGTGTCATTTTCGTTTATGACCGGGACGACCCTCATACCCAAAAGTTCGCTAAGGGCGTTTTTGGCGTTAAGGTATTGCTGCCTATGTGTCGTGTCGTATTGGGTAAGCAATATTTGACCCGTTATCACATCATCTTTTCGAAAAAGCGTAGAATATCTCTCAAACAATATCCCCTGGCCGACAGAGGCTGCCGCTTGAAGAGCCGGAATATCAACGGGCTTATCGTCGAGGCCGAGCCTCTCCACACCGGCGGCTATCGCACCCGACGAAACAATCGCCACTTCATGGCCGCTGCTTACAAGGGTAGCCACTTGGTCGGTGATAAGCTTCATTTTGTAGCTATCCACTTTACCGTTTTTATCGGTTATTATGCTCGTTCCGACTTTTATTACTATCCTTTTAGCCATTGCTTCTCTCTTTAGATGCCCTTATTCGTCAGCGGCTCCGGGGTGAAACTCGAAAACCAATTTATCTATGATCACTTCATCACCGGCTTTTACACCGGCGTTTAATAATATTTTATCGATGTTCAGCTTTTCAAGTCTTGCTTGAAGATACTGCAGGGCCTCCTCGTTATCAAGGTCGGCCATTACTACCATCTTCTTTAATTTCTTGCTTTCTATGGACCAACTGTGTTTATTTCTCCTTATCACATCTATCCTGTCGTCATCTTCTACATTATAGATTCGATGCGTTACTTTTTCTTCGACTACGACCGCCTTGACTTCGGCTTTCTCCTTTATTAAGGTTAAGGCCGCGTACAGCAGGGGCTCAACGCCCTCTCCCGTAACCGCCGATATTGGAAAAAACGGGATGGCCAGCTCTTTAAAATAATCGCTGACGGCCAAGAGCATATCATCGTCCACGTCGCCTAACAGATCGGCTTTATTACCCGCTACGATCCTCGGCCTCTTCGCTATCTCAGCGTCATAAGAGGCAAGCTCATTTTCGATCGTTTCGTAATCCTTAATCGGGTCTCGACCTTCCTTTGAGGAGATATCAATCATGTGAATAATGGTCGCCGTCCTGTCGACATGGCGAAGAAATCTATCACCCAGACCTTTTCCCTGATGCGCTCCCTCGATAAGTCCGGGAATGTCGGCGACTATGAAAAGATTTTCGTCACCGAGATCGACAACGCCAAGATTAGGAAATAATGTCGTGAACGGATAGTCGGCGATCCTTGGTTTCGCGGCGGAGATACGGGATACGAAAGTCGACTTGCCGACGTTGGGGTATCCTATTACGCCGACATCGGCCAGAACCCTAAGTTCAAGAAAGATGTCCACCTCAGCGCCCGGCTCACCCTTTTCCGCAAAAAGCGGAGCTTTTCTGAAAGGTGTCGTGAAATGAGTATTCCCTCTTCCTCCCATACCTCCCTTAGCCAGCACTAACTCCTGACCATCAGCGATGACTTCTCCAATATAATCCTCTTTGTCTAAATACGCCTTTGTTCCCGGGGGCACGATCAATATAAGGTCTTCACCATTTTTACCGTGCCGGTCATTGCCGGCTCCATGGCCACCAACCTCGGCTCTAAAGTGTTTTTTATAACGAAAGTCCTGCAGGGTGCGCAGCCCTTCGTCGACCTTTATTAGTACGTCGCCGCCCTTTCCGCCGTCGCCGCCATCGGGACCGCCTTTTGGTTTGTATTTCTCGCGGTGAAGACTGACGCACCCGCTACCACCAGTTCCTCCGGTGATCTTTATTTTTGCTTCATCAATAAACATAAGGGCTATTATAGGGCAGAGAGGGTTAGAGTGTAAGGAGTAAGAGAGTAAGGAGTGAAAGAGTGAGGGAGTAAGGAGTTAGGAGATAGAGAGGAGAGAGCAAATTTGAGGGAGTCACTGTGAGTAAGAGGGTCTGAGTGGGGGGGCAAGCTGTGCGTCTATACGGGCCCGATTCATCTAAGTTTTTGGCACACTAAGATCTCTGCCTTAAAAAAATGACCGCTTTCGCGGCCATCATATAACATTTATTTTTTTACAGTTTATACTGATCTTAGTCTCTAGACTCCAGGCTTTTTTAAACCTTAGGCTCAGAAATACTGACTTTTTTTCCGGTTTTAGAGGTAGTAAAATTTACATGTCCGTCTTTTAACGCAAAGAGAGTAAAGTCTTTCCCCCGACCGACACCGTCGCCTTCCTTTATCCTAGTGCCTCGTTGCCTTAGTATAATGCTACCGGCGGATACCAATTGCCCGTCGTGAGCTTTTACCCCAAGTCTTTTGGAATTACTGTCTCTACCGTTTCTGGTGCTTCCAAGTCCTTTTTTATGCGCCATACAAATTCACCTCTAAATATATTAGCAACGATCACTTAGTATCGTCGGCCGCTTTCTTAAGCGGTCTCTTTTTTCTCGGTCTTTTTCTCAGGAGCCGACGCTGCCTTCTTCTCTGTGGAGGCGCTTTTTGCTTTAGCGGTTCCTATTGATTCTACCATGACTCTGGTCTGTAACTGCCTGTGACCTTTCTTTCTTCTGTAATTCTTTTTAGATTTGTACTTAAAGGCAATTACTTTGTCGTTTTGAAAATGCTCGACGACCGTCGCATTGACTTTGATCTTATCCAGATCCTTCGCTTCCGTTTTGATCTTCTTATCGTCAACCAGAAATAGGACCTTACCGATCTTTCCAAGATCGATCTTGTCTCCCTTTACCGCGTCGATCTTCTCTAAAACAACCTCTTCATTCGGTACGACTTTATACTGTTTTCCACCGTGCTTGACTATCGCATACATGTATTTTCCTTAAAGTAGCAACAAACTGGTATGTTAGCATGAGACCGATTAGAGTGTCAATTTAAAATCTAACCGGTTTTGGAGTCTTTAGCTTCGATTCTCTCTTCTATATCATTCCCAACTCTTTTTCGTAAAATCTTTACAGATGTAAGGCTCAAACCCTCGTCACCTTCAAGTTCTATTTTCTTATTATATTTATTTTCTAATGTCTTAACGGCACTCCCGTGATCTGTCTTTATGTGGTCCATTACGTTAGGAGCTATCTTAAAAAATAATGCTTCGTTTTCTTCTCCCTCAGCCAACGCTCTTGTCATCTTTCTTAAGACAGACAATGACGCTCTATGAAGAGAAACGGCATGACCCGTGCCTCCGCACCCGGGGCAAGTCTCATAAAAATACGCCTGCACACCTTTTGAGGTGCTCTTTCTGGTCATCTCTACAAGGCCAAGCTTTGATATCTCTATGACCCTGCTCTTTGTCCGGTCGTCCGAAAGAGCTTCATTAAAAGCCTTGAAGATTGCTGCTTTATGCTTCTCTTCCTGCATATCGATAAAATCGATGACAATTATGCCGCCGATATCTCTTAGTCTTAACTGTCTCGCGATCTCGTCGACCGCCTCCAGATTGTTCTTGAAGATCGTCTTCTCTAGACTGTGCGAGCCGACGTTTTTCGCAGTGTTCACATCGATACTGGTAAGCGCTTCGGTTCTGTCGATACCTATATAACCGCCCGATTTTAACCACACTTTTCTGGACAGCGCCGACTCCAGCTGGGACTCTATCTCGTACTCTTCAAAAAGGCGGTGCTTATTGTCGGAAAGTTTAAACTTGGATTTTAAGTTTGGGGAGGTCTTGCTCATAAGGTTGTTCATGTCATCGTACTTTAGCTCATCGTCTACCGTTAGAGCTGTAAAACTATCGTTGAATATATCCCTGACCATACGATTAGCAAGATCCAGTTCGTTGTAGATAAGGGACGGCGGTGACGACTTCTCCCTTCTCTTTCGTAGAGACATCCACAATTTATTCAGATATCCCAGATCGTCGGCAAGCTCTTTCTCGGTTGATCCGACAGCCGCTGTCCTAGCTATTAACCCTATATCCTTAGGTCTTATTCTTGAACAAATCCCGTGAAGCCTCTCCCTCTCTTTATCATTGATTTTTTTGGATATACCCAGTGACTTCGAATAAGGCATCAATACTAATTTCCGGCCCGGGAGAGACAGGTTGGCCGTAAGGCGCGCCCCTTTCTTGTCTACCGGCTCCCTTATGACCTGAACCATGATCTCCTGCTCAGGTTTTAAGATATGTTGTATTTTTGTCGAGCGTTTCGTGGTGGTTTCGTCACCGCTTACAGCCAACGCTTCATCTATGAAGAGAAAAGCGTTCCGCTCAAGACCAATGTCGACAAAGGCGGCCTCCATACCGGGTAAGACATCCTTTACCCTTCCGAGATATATATTTCCGACAATCCGTCTCTTGCCGGTCTCTTCCGCGTAATACTCGACTAAATTACGGTTTTCCAAGATAGCAACGCGGATCTCGTACTCGTCGACTGTTATTATTATTTCTTTATTTTTCTTGATATACGATCACCCTTGCTACGCTTTTATGGGATCTACCATTTCTTCATTAGTTCCGGACCACTGAGCGATCCTCATAATATGAATTTCCATACTATCGATACCGATATCCTGTAATTCATTCAATATTTTTTTTGGACTCACGTTGACGGGAGTCCGGACTGTGACAACAATAATACCTTGGCCCTCATTATCTGACTCACTTGTTTTCGGACCGCTATCTTCACTTGTAATCTGAATCCCCTCGCTAGTCAAGTAAGTACTCGAATTTATTCTTGCCATTATAAGGCCCGCGTTCGCGCGATCGATCTTCATTGATATCTTATAATCGGCATATCTTAATACCTTTCCCAACTTTTTACTCTCGCTACCTAACCTTATTACGTTTAGTAAGCTGATCGTATCGCCGGCGGCAGCCGAAAGACGGCTCTTGATATCATCCGCTTCCCGCTCTCTGTCGAATGTCAGATCAACATATTCGGCGCAACTCTCTACACCTACAGAGAGCGCCTGACCAAACGATATCTTGGGGTGGGGAGAAAAACCGTTAGAATAGGCGATGGGTAGCCCGGCCCTTCTGATACTTCTTTCCAAAAATCTAGCCAAATCCAGGTGAGAAAGCCATTTAGCCTCACCGGTTTTTGTAAACTTGACCCTATATCTTGCCTCGTCGGTTCTGTCAGTCATTGTCAACCGCAAACTCTAAGTCTACATCCAAGTTCGGACACACTCCGCAGTTGCCGCATGCGTTAGACCGGCAATCCAGAGTCTCGACGGACTCCTTTGATCTCTTAAGCTCATCAATAAACCAATCGTCATCAATGCCCGTATCGATAAATCGCCACGGGAGCTTGTCGCCGCTCAAGAAGCCGCTCGACGCCGACTTCCTTAAATCGATACCGTTTTCGCGACAAGCTTTTATCCAGTTATCCCAGTTAAAATATTCATCCCAGCCGTCAAAGCGGGAGCCCATCTTCCACGCGTCATAGATCACCTTTCCAAGCTCCCTGCCTCCCCTTGCCATTATCGATTCGACGATACTTGTCTTAGGATCGTGCCACTTTAACTTGATCCTTCTATCGCGAAGTCGCGACTTTAATATATCTTGTCGTCTCTCGATCTCTTTTTCATCTATCATCGGCTCCCATTGAAAAGGCGTATGCGCTTTGGGGACAAAAGTGGAGACATTGACTACGATCGCAAGCCTTGAAAGATCGCTTTTCGATAATCTGTCTTTAGCGATATCAAGCAGTCCATATGCCGTATCCACTATCCCGACAATGTCTTCATCGGTCTCGCTTGGGAGGCCGATCATAAAATAAAGCTTCACTCTTCTCCAGCCCTCTAAAATGGCTGTTGTGAATGTGTCTTTTAAATCATCCCCGGTAATTCCCTTATTGATCACCTTTCGCAGTCTCTCGGTACCGGCTTCCGGCGCGAAAGTCAGTCCCGATTTCTTTCTCCCGCTTAGGTCTTTGGCAAGCTGGATGGAGAACCGGTCCGTCCTAAGTGATGGCAGCGAGATCCTTGTCTTATCGTTAGACATCTTATCCTTTAAGTCGGTAATGACCTCACCTATCCGGCTATGATCACTGCTGCTTAAAGAGACAAGGGAAACTTCGTTATATCCGGTATTATCGAGAACCTCCCTAACCGCTTCGCTTGAAGCATCCTTGGACCGCTCTCTTGTCGGTCTATAGACTATTCCCGCCTGACAAAACCGGCAACCCCTGGTACAACCCCTCATTATCTCCACCATGCAGCGATCGTGCACCACTTCGATATAGGGCACTACCGGACTGCTTGGGGGCTTTATATCATCAAGGCTCTTTAACACTCTTTTACTTATTCTCTTATTAGCGGTATCGATCTGATCGTCATGCACCAGCGGAGCGTAAATCCCGTCTATATCGGATAGAGCCTTAACGATCTCGGCTCTGCTTTGGCCCTTGTCCCGCAGATCTTCGTACTCTATTAATATTTGAGTGATCGCCTCTTCGCCTTCTCCGATAAGGAAAAGATCAAAAAATGATGAAACGGGAGCCGGATTGAAGGAGCAAGGTCCGCCCCCGATTACGAGAGGGTCAGCTTCTCCGCGTTCGCTTGAGAAGATCGGTATTCGCGAGAGATCGAGGATATTTACGATATTCGTATAGATCATCTCGTATTGGATGGTGATCCCAAGGAAATCAAAATCCCTGATCGGCTTCCTGGTCTCAAGTGAAAAAAGCGGAAGACCTTCGACTCTTAGCTCACTCTCCATATCGGGCCACGGGGCAAAGACTCTCTCGGCTGAAAATTCCGGGTGTTCGTTGACGATCTCGTAAAGTATCTGAAGACCGAGATTGGACATTCCAATATCGTAGACGTCAGGATAAGACAGAGCGATGGTGACCGAGGGATCGGTTTTTTTTACAATGTTCCATTCATTGCCGGCGTAACGGGATGGGCGTTCGACTCTATTTAATATTTTATCCAATTTTTCATTATCAATATTCACTGTACTTCCACTCTCTTCCCGTGACTCCTAAAATCTGCTTTCGGCTTTCCGTCTCTTGCGCCTCACTCTCTTACTCCTTCAGCTCAACCCAATCTTTTTCAATCTTAAATCTTCATTTTTCAAGCCCGCCTAACTTACTCTCTTACCGTGACTCCCTAAAATCTGCTCTCTGCTTTCTGCTCTATTACTCCTTACTCACTTACTCCGACCCCTCGCTAATTAAACCTTCTAGCATAGATACTCAAGAGCAGTCCTACGGCGAACATGTTAGTCATCATCGAACTTCCACCGTAGCTGATAAAGGGTAAAGGAATGCCGGTAATCGGCATGATACCAATTGTCATACCTATGTTTATTAGTATCTGGAAAGCCCACATTGACGATATGCCCGTAGCCAGCAATAGCGCGAAATGATTTCGCGAGTTTGCTCCGATCACAAGCGCCCGCGTAAGAAGCAGAAAAAACGCAAGCATCAAAAGACCGCCGCCGACCAGACCCACTTCTTCGCCGATCACTGAGAATATAAAATCCGTATGCCTCTCCGGAATAAAATTAAGTCTTGACTGTGTGCCCGAGAAAAGTCCTTTGCCAAAGATTCCGCCCGAGCCGATTGCTATCATCGACTGTCTAAGGTTGTAACCGCTGCCGGACGGGTCGATATCGGGGTTCAAGAAGACTACAAGCCTAGACTGTTGATAATCCTTCAAAATATTAAATTGAAATACTATGGCTAGCAGTAAAATTCCTATGACCAGGATTACCGCGAGGTGCTTCACCTTTATCCCGGCTGAGATCAATATCCCCAGCATTATCATCACAAACACTAAGGCGGTGCCAAGGTCGGGCTGCATGACAATAAGCAGGATCGGAACAACCGTTATGCCCACTACTAGCAGTATCGACCATACGCCGTCTATCTTTCCCTCCGAGCGCTCTAAGAACGCCGCTAAAGATATAATGATCGCAAGCTTGGCGAACTCCGAGGGCTGAAGCTGAAACGATCCGATAGAGATCCATCTCTGAGCGCCCAGTGATGAATTTCCAAATAATATAATGGTAACAAGTAGAGTTATTGTTCCGCCATAGATCACGGGAGCGTATGTCTTTAGTTTGGAGTAGTCAAATAAGGCAGCGCCGATCATGATAGCAATACCTAGTACTGCCCAGATCAACTGTTTTTTAGCGTAATTAAGGGGGTCGTCTCCGTCGGAGATCGCTCCTATCGAGTAGATCATAAGTATACTGAAAGCGACCAGAGTCAGGGCTATCACCATAATGCCAAGCTCTATCTTCCTAACACTGCTGCCCAGTATCATCTCTTATTACCAGCCTTATCCTCGAATCCGAATAAATAATCGAAGACCTCTCTCGCCGCCGGTCCGGCAGCTGATCCGCCGTGACCGCCCTGTTCGATTACTACCGAAACGACATATTTTGGATCATCAGCCGGCGCGTACGCCGCGAAAAAAGCAAAGTCATCTTTGCCGGCGACTTCAGACGTACCCGTTTTACCGGCAACAGTTATAGGGAACCCTAAAAAAGCGCCGGCCGCGGTACCGTCGGCGACCGTAGTCACTTTTTTAAGCCCTCTCTCGATCGCCGCAAAATCGCTTGCGGGAATATCCAGGCTTTTCATTTTTTTGGGTTCTACCGCCATAGCCTTCCTGCCATCTGTGGTTATGACTCCTTTTACCACATGGGGATTGGGTATCCGGCCGTCATTGGCGATAATTGAATATATAGAGGCCAACTGAAGAGGCGATACCAGAACATCACCCTGTCCGATCGACATATTGACCGTATCGCCCGGAAACCATGTCTGATTTTCCGGCCATGTCTTATTAAAGTCAGCCTTCCATTTTTTGTCTGGAACTCTTCCCCCGGTCTCGCCGGGGAGGTCGATGCCGGTCGGTGTGCCCAGACCCATCTTTCTTGACCAAAACTGCAACTCCTCTTTGTCGCGTTTATGAATAAGATAACTAACATCGTAAAAGTAGGAATCACAGGATACGATTAGCGCTTCTTCCAAGTTTTTACTTCCATGGCCGGATCGTTTCCAACACGGTTTCATCCATCGGTTGCCCCACCCGGTCCAACTGCCGGTACAAGTAAAACGGCTTCGGCTGTTTACGACCCCTGTCCGAAGCCCGGCTACGGCGGTGACTATTTTAAACGTCGATCCGGGTGGATAGCTAGACATCAACGCCCTGTTGTTTAGGGGATAGAGATTATTCTCATCATTCAGTGTCGCCCAGTCAGCCTCGGATATTCCTCCGCTAAAAATCATCGGGTCATAATCAGGCAAGCTGGACATCGCCAGGATCTCTCCGTTATTTGGGTCCATAACCACTATCGCCCCCGCCCTAGCGTTTTTGAAGCCATCTTTCTTCGCGATGTCCATGCCTTTTTGAAGCGCCCTCTCGGCAACCTCTTGTATATCGGTATCGATCGTAAGCACTAAGTCGTTTCCGGGATCCGGCTCTTTCTTTTTAAGAGTCCTAAGGGGCACGTTACCTGCGTTGACTTCCAGTATCTGCTCTCCCTTGCTACCTCTTAAAACATCCTCATATTCATTTTCGACCCCATTTTTTCCTATCAGGTCTCCCAGGTCATAACCGGAGCCCTCGCTCACCATCTCCGCGTCGGAGATCTCTGAGAGATATCCGAGAATATGTGACGCTAGCGTCCCCCTCGGATAATCTCTGATAGGGTCATCGATTATCTCGACTCCGATAAATTTATCAGAGTGTTCTTTTACGTAGGCTACTATATCAGGACTTATATCGCGTTTTATGACGCGGGGCATCAGCGGATCGACACGCTTATTTTCAATTTCATTCTTAATCTCTTTGACCGGTATATCGAGTACTTCGCTGATCCTGCGAATAAGCTTCTTATCACTTACTTTCTCGGGGATCAGCGTCATAGTAAAAGCTAACCTGTTTACGGCAAGGGGTCTCATCTCTCTATCCAGTATCTTGCCTCTTGGAGCCCTTGTAGGGATAGACCTGATTCTGTTCTCTTCAGCGTAAGCTTGATACTTTTCACCATTAAGCGCCTGAAGGAACCACAGCCTCCCTACTATCACGCTTAATGCTATAAAAGCGATCAGCACTAAGACATCGATTCGGATGATCGTATGGTCTTCGATCTTTTGTTCACTATTTTTTAAAACGTCATTCATTACTTAAAAACGGTCTCTTGTCTCTCATGGCTCATCACTCTATTTATCGGGGCAAACAGAAAAAACGCTATAACACTTGTATATAAAGCGGACGGTATGATTATATTTATAATGGCAGGCACTACCTCGATCCTTTCTCCCACTACATAAACTAGAGCTAAGTATGTAAATTGACTTATGACGCTAACGACGAACATGGCTATCATCGGGATCAAGCGGCTACTTCCAAACAGATTTCTTTCAACCAGACCCGCGAGATAACCTATTACCGTCTTACTGATTATATTTATACCAAATCCGCTTATCAGGGTGAGGTCTTGAAGAAATCCTCCGACTATCCCGGCAGTGCCGCCGGGCATCGGTCCTGCCAGAAAACCATACGTCGCGACGACTATCAAGATGACATCAGGCATCACCGGCCCGATCGCTATGTGAGGAACAATCGTGATCTGAACGATCCAAGCGAAAACCAAAAGCGCGGCGAAACGCCTATCTATTATCACTTTGAAGACACCGTTTTTCCGGGAAGATCTTTTTCGGTTGGTTCTGTTACGATGAGCAACTCGACGATAGAGCTAAAATTAACAGCCGGTTTTAACTTGATCTTCATCTCCATGCTGTACTGATCCTCGCTTACATCCACTACTTCTCCCACCTTAAGACGGCGGGGATAGACGAGGCCGATTCCCGAGGTCCACAATACGTCCCCGACTACTACATCAGATTCCTTAGGGATATAATTTAGATCTAAACCTCCACCGGTTCGTCCTTCGGCTATTCCTCTTTGTCCCGTACGCTCAATCTCGACGCCGACGCCGCTCTTTTCATCTATCAACATCAGGACTTCAGACGTGCGCCAACCTACTTTTATGATTTTTCCGACGACTCCATCATGTATTACAACCGGCATATTCTTCTCTACATCGTCACGGTCACCCTTATCGATTATCAAAATCGATTGCCAACTACTAGAGGACCTGCCGATCACCCTTGCCGGAACCTGCTTTAAAGTTGAACTGTCTCTAAACCCGATAAGCTCCCTGAGCCGCTCGTTCTCCTCACCTTCGATCAAAAGCTTGTCTACTTCCCGTTTAAGATCGACGTTTTCAGCTCTTAAATCATCGTTTTCATCTCTCATATTGAAAAACGAGACGACGTAAGTCCAGCCGTCTCCAACAGGAGATATTAGACGATCCGTTAGGCTGTAAACAGGCGACATAATATTTAAAACCACCCTTTGAAGGTATGCGATCACCTCGGTCCCGCCTCCGCCAAAGTACAGGCTCAAAATAATTACTCCGATGATTATCAAAACGAGCAACAATGCTCTGCTACGACTTCCGGCCATAACCCACTTTCCGTAGAACGCTTGATGTCTTTTGCGCGGGGAGGGTCACGCATCAACTTATTTGACGAGAGAATGAAATATCAACAGCTTGTTATCGACCGTAGTTTAGTTTATCTTTGATTCCCTATAGAGATTCTCTTCAATAAATCTAGCTCTTCCAAGGACTTTCCTGAGCCGATAACAACGCAACTAAGAGGGTCTTCCGTTACGTGAACGGGAATGCAAGTCTCTTGCCTGAGTCTTTCATCCAGACCTCTTAGAAGCGATCCGCCCCCCGTTAGAACTACTCCCCGATCCATTATATCACTTGATAGCTCAGGAGGCGTCTGCTCCAACGTCCCTTTAATAGCCGTTATGATCGCGCTTATGGGCTCTTCTATCGCTCCCCTGATCTCTTCGGACGATAAAACGATATTCTTGGGAAGTCCGGACAACAGATCCCGTCCCCTAACCTCCACGTCTTCCTCTTCAACAAGGGGAAATGCCGATCCTATCTCTATCTTTATCTCTTCAGCAGTTCTCTCCCCTATCATCACGTTATATTCTTTTTTTACATGGGCAATAATAGCTTCATCCATCTCATCGCCGCCTACCCTGATCGATACCGCGGTCACTATTCCGCCAAGCGATATTACGGCGACCTCGGTAGTCCCGCCGCCAATATCGACTACCATGTTACCTGTCGGCTCCTGAATGGGCAGGCCCGCCCCTATCGCCGCTGCCATCGGTTCTTCTATTAGGTGCGCCTCTCTTGCTCCCGCTTGTAGCGTCGCCTCATAAACAGCTCGTTTCTCCACCGCGGTAACGCCCGAGGGCACGCAGACGACGACTCTTGGTCTAACCGCAAACCTCCGCTTGTGAACCCTCTCGATCAGTTTTCTTATCATTATCTCCGTTACTTGAAAATCGGCGATAACGCCGTCTTTTAAAGGTCTGATAGCTACGATATTTCCGGGTGTCCTGCCTATCATCCTCTTTGCTTCAGTGCCTACCGCCAGTACTTTTGATGTGTCCTTCTCTATTGCGACTACTGAAGGCTCTACTAGGACGATACCCCTCCCTTTTACGTAAACTAGGGTGTTCGCCGTTCCCAGATCTATTCCTATGTCTCTCCCGAATGGGCTAGTTAAGATATCAAAAAACAATTTTTCTCCTGATTTTAATTTACCGTTTACGGATTATCTTTCACAGTAAAAATGAATTAATAGAACTAATGGGTTCCAAACTCTAAATGATATAAGATGCTTACGGATTTAGCAAGCCGGGAGATGAGCGATCAAGGAGCCGAAAGCTGGGTCGATGTGTGGGCGACAGTAGAGAAAAATCGAAAACAAAGGGATTCGCGGCTGTCGGAAATCGCCGCAACAAGAAGTTTGATAACACGCTATGGTGAACATTTGATTATTACGAGGGGTCCGTTTTCGAGTGATGCGGCAAGATCCAAAAAGAGACGATATGCGGTCATGGCGATAGAATTTACGGGATTACTACGGTTTTGCCCAGAATATAAGGGTTGTTGATTGCGACGTCGTAACCTAAAGGCAGATCAAGCTCTGCGGATACAGATGAGTACGTACTCCCTTACCCCTTACCCTGACACCCTCAAATCCGCTTTCTATTTATCCGTACCTAAACGCAACGCCGTGTCCGCCCCTGGGATATCGCCAATCGATATTTAGATAGGGGCATCCCGTCCGGCAGGCGCCGCACTCAAAACATCCCTCATAGGCAACGGTTACTATTTGCTGTTCTTCGTCCCACTCGTATACCTGCGCCGGGCAAAAATATAGGCAGGGTGTGAACTCGCAGTGAAGACAGGTCTTCCTGTCTTTGATAACCAGATGAGATTCTTTATCCGGATTGAATTTTACTAAAAACAACCTATCTTCTATCTTCATCAGCCAAACGCCCTCCAGCTCTTATACATATCTTTTGCCATGCTCCATATAGATTTCTTATCCGTGAGTATCTTCCTTATCTTTCGTTGTTTCTCCTTCTTGGGGATACCGTCTATTGTCAGAAATTCATCGGCGGCCTTATTTAATATCTCCGGATATGTCGAGAAAAATTCAGAGTAGTTTGATATATGATTTGGTAGATTTTTATATTTCTTCAGATCTTTTAAGACAAAGCTATCGTTTAGAAGATCTTCATAGAGAGATAACGAATCCTTCGAAAAATCACCTTTTTTTGTTACCTCTATTACGGTCTCGCCGGCCAGCTTACCTGATGTCATCGCCAGATTCGAACCTTCTCTGTGAAAACCATTTACCATCATAGCGGCGTCTCCGGCTATTAGCACACCGCCGCCGTAGATCTTGGGCATCGCTTTGTAACCGCCTTCCGGTATCATGTGGGCCATATACTCCCTTGGCTCTCCACCGGAGATCATCCTTCTTATCATCGGATGATTTTTCATCTTCTCGAGAAGGTCGTACGGGCGAGTCTTCGTCTTTACGAGATCCGATAAAATAACGCCTATCCCAACAGAAAGCGAATCTTTATTGGTATAGATAAAACCCGTACCCTCCATGCCGTTGGCGACTTCTCCGTATATATCGATCGTAGCGCCCTCGTCGCCTTCTAAGTTAAAGCGGTCCTCTATCTTACCTCTCGGCATAGAGATGATCTCTTTTACCGCCAGCGCCAGGTTCTTGTTGTTAAACTCTCCCCTCATTCCGAGTTTTTGGGCAAGTAACGAATTTACGCCGTCACACAAGATTACAACATTCGCATAGAGATCACCTTCCGGGCGGTCGGTCTTTATCCCGATCACTTGACCGTTTCTGGTTATAACATCGCTTACGACTGTTTTTGATATAACGTAAGCACCGGCACTATCGGCCCGGTCGGCAAACCAGGAATCAAACTTAGCCCTTAGAACGGTAAACCGGTTGTAAGGTTCTTTAGCGAACTTCTCACTCCTATGTGCAATCGATATATTGGAATCATCTGACAACAACCAATACTGCTGTTCGATTATGTGGCGCTCAAGAGGGGCTTCCTTCCAAAATTCAGGCACGGCGCTCTCAACCGCATGGCGATAGAGCACCCCGCCCATCACATTTTTGGAACCAGGAAATGCTCCTCTTTCGACTAAAGCGACTTTTAGACCGGCATCAGCGATAGTGTGGGCACAAGACGATCCCGCGGGGCCTGCCCCGACAACGATCGCGTCAAATTTATTTATATCTTTATTTTCCGTCATATCTTCATCATCTGTTTTTCGCTTCTTTATAATCTTTTACTGACCTTATTATCTCTGGCAAGATCAGAAAGAGATCGCCGACTATGCCATGGGTGGCTACCTTAAATATAGGAGCGTCCTTATCTTTATTTATCGCGACGATCACATTCGAATGCTGCATCCCCGCAAGGTGTTGAACCGCACCCGATATTCCGGCCGCGAAATAGAGTTTCGGCCTTACCGTCTTACCGGTTTGACCGACTTGATGAGGATAGGGCATCCAACCCATCTCTATTACCGGCCTTGAGGCTCCGATTTCGCCGCCCAGCACCTCCGCAAGCTCCACTAACATATCAAAGTTTTTTTTGCTGACCAGCCCCCTGCCACCCGCTACTATGATATCGGCGTTCTCTAGCTCTACGACGTCTTCCTGTTCGCTAGGTATAAAATCAAGGATCTTTGTCTTTACGTCAGCCTCATCGATTAAAATTGTTTCTCTTATAATCTCACCGGTGGAACCAGATTTTACTTCACGTTCCTCAAATACTCGCGGCCGGACCGTAGCCATCTGCGGCCGGTGTTTCTTGCAAAGGATTGTCGCCATGATATTTCCGCCCCATGCAGGCCTTGTCTGCTTTAGCAGCTTTGTATCAGCGTCTATGTCAAGTTGCGTACAGTCGGCGGTAAGACCGGTTTGAAGCCTTGTAGCTACCGCGCCGGCAAGATCGCGTCCGGTAACCGTTGCCCCCATTAAAATAATTTCCGGCCTATACTTCTTTGCTATTTCAAAAAAGCCCAGAGTGTAAGTCTCTGTGCGATAGTCTTTTAATATCTCGTCATCTATCAGGTAGAGCTTGTCGGCCCCTCTGTTAAATATCTCACCCTGGAGATCCTCGATACCGCTTCCAAGAAGAACCCCGGCAACCATTGCGTCCAGATCGGCGGCAAGCTCTCTGGCCTCGCCCAAAAGTTCCCAGGATACACTATTTATTACGCCCATGGATTGCTCTATGAAGACCCATATCTCATTTATGGTGGAAGTTTCGTCAACCATTATATTACCTCGTCTTCAATCAATAGCTTTACCAGCCTGTCCGCTACTTCCTTGGCGTCCTCGCCATCCTTGTTTATGATCTCGCCCGCTTCTCTTGGCGGCGGCGGAAATATCTTACGGACCGTAGTCGGAGAGCCTTTGAGCCCTATTTTAGCGATATCAAGTCCAAGTACTTCAAGGTTCCATACAATTGGTTCGTATTTAGCGGCCTTTATCAGGTTTGAAAGGGATGAATATCGCATCTCGTTTATCTCTTTTACGACCGTCATCAGCGCAGGAAGACGCGCCTCCACGACCTGGCGCCCATTCTCCAGCTGTCTTTCAACGACTATCGACTTTTTCTTTATGTCTATCGATCTTAATTTGATGACATATGTAAGTTGAGACAGGTCCAGCCTTTGGGCTATGCCGGGACCCACTTGAGCGGTGTCGCCGTCTATGGATTGCTTGCCACATATGACAAGATCGACTTTTTCCTCTTTATCTATTCTTCTGATCGCTTCTGAAAGTATATAGCTTGTCGCTAACGTATCTGAGCCTGCAAACGCCCTGTCGGTAAGAAGTACGCCAGCGTCGCAACCGTGCGATATTCCCTCTCTTAGAGCGTCCCTGGCTTGAGGTGGACCCATCGTTAAAACGGTTACCTTAGCGCCGTATTCTTCCTTAATCCTTACGCCTTCTTCCAGAGCATGCATGTCGTATGGGTTCACGATGGTAGGCATGCCTTCTCTTATCAACGTATTAGTCTTTGGGTCGATTCTTGCCTGGGTCGTATCGGGAACTTGTTTTATACAGACTACTATGTGCATATTCAGGCCTTTTAGTTAGCTATGTCTTTTCTCGAAATCCTCAATATTACATTCTATCATCTCGTTTTTTCCTGTAAACAGATGATATCTAAACTTAAATCTTTTACCATAACAAAAAAGCGACGACATAAAGTCGTCGCTTTACTAATCTCATTTGCACTATCGATTATTCAGTTTCTGCCTCTACCTGTATCGCGTCAATTTTTTTTTCATCTTCATCATCGCTCGTTCCCTGATCGGATGAGAACGATTCCCGCTTGTTCACCCAAACAGCTACTACGATTGCTAGTGTCATGGCTCCCATTATAAGAGCAATAGTTAGCGTCATTTCTGAATAGACTATCAGCATCGGAGCTATTATAAGAGAGACCAGGTTCATAACTTTTATAAGCGGATTTAGGGCCGGTCCCGCTGTGTCCTTAAACGGATCACCGACGGTATCGCCTATAACTGTAGCGTAATGTGCGTCCGAGCCTTTTCCTCCTAAGTTACCGTCTTCAACAAATTTCTTCGCGTTATCCCAAGCCCCGCCGGCGTTAGACATGAATACCGCCAGTAACTGACCTGTCAGAATAATACCGGCCAGGAATCCTCCAAGAGCTTCAGCTCCCAAGACAAATCCGACTATTATCGGGGCAAGTACCGCCAGTAGTCCCGGGGCAATTAACTCCTTTAATGCCGTCTTGGTGACTATGTCCGTTACTGCGGCATAATCCGGCTTGTTCTTATACTCCATGATCCCTGGGATCTCTTTAAACTGGCGACGAACTTCCATAACAACCGCCATCGCACCGCGGCCGACCGCCCTAATTGTTAGTGAACTAAACAGAAACGGTATCGAACCGCCGATCAAGAGTCCGATAAATACTTGGGGCTGATCTATCCTGATAGCCGTTACTGAATTTCCCAGCGACTCCATATAGGATCCGAACAAAGAGACCGCCGCGATAACGGCCGACGCAATGGCGAACCCCTTCGTGATTGCTTTAGTGGTGTTACCGACAGCGTCTAGATCGTCAATGATCCTCTTCCCTTTTTCACCTGTCTCACCCGACATCTCAAAAATACCGTTAGCGTTATCAGCTACGGGTCCGAAAGTATCCATTGATACGATAATACCTGTTGTTGTCAGCATTCCCATTCCGGTTAGAGATACGGCATAAAGGATAAAGGCGACATCTCCCGCCGAAATGACTATTGCCGCTCCAATAGCTAGGGCAATGGCCAGTGCCGCGAATACCGAACTTTCCATACCTGACGCGATACCACTTAATATAACGGTGGCCGGACCACTCTTTGAGGCCCCGGCTATTTCCTGCACCGGCTTTTTCTTAAGTGATGTGTAATATTCCGTCAATACTGATATTGAAGCAGCGAGGATCAAGCCTACCGTCGTGGCCCAGAATGTCCTCATGTCAGTTACGTAGTATCTTGCAAGAAAATATGTCCCGATAACGGAAAGTATTCCTGATAGAAAAAACCCTCTGTTTATCGGGCTCATAGCGCTCTCTGTCTCACTTCTGGCTTTTACCACCAAAGTACCGATTATCGACGTGACTACACCGAGAGCCCTAACAAATAAAGGAAACATAACACCGACAACCGGGTTGATTCCCACTTGATTGAAAGCGGCGGCACCCAAGATCATGGACGCCACCAACGTTATCTCGTAAGACTCAAACAGATCGGCAGCCATACCGGCACAATCTCCGACGTTGTCGCCTACATTATCTGCTATGGTCGCGGCATTTCTCGGATCATCTTCAGGAATCCCCTTTTCGAGCTTACCAACGAGATCAGCGCCGACATCCGCCGACTTAGTAAATATACCGCCGCCGACACGCATAAATAACGCAAGGAGCGCTCCACCGAAACCAAAACCGATGAGCACCTCGCCAGCATTGACTTTATAGACCATAAAAATAACAGTAGCCCCGAGTAGTCCGAGTCCTACTGTTAACATTCCCGCAACAACTCCCGTTTGAAATGCAATGGTCAGCGATTTCTTGAAGCTTGTCCGGGCCGCCGCAGCCGTTCTAACGTTGCCCCTGACCGCCAGACTCATTCCGATATAACCTACCAGGCCTGAGAATACGGCTCCCATCAAAAACGCTATGCTTCTTCCTATCTGAATACTGAGCTTCGACACCCCGCCGCTTAACTCCGGTTCCGATGTCGTTATAAAAAGAACAACTGTTATGATCGCCACAAAGAAAGCGATTGTCGTAAACTGCCTTTTCAGGTAGGCATTCGCACCTTGTTGAATAGCTTTAGCGATTTCTTGCATCTCCTTAGTGCCCTGATCTTCGCCCAAGATCTTGAAGGCAAGAACAGCACCGTACACCAAGGCCACTACAGCTATGGCTAGGATTACCCAGAGACTATTCCACTCCAACGACCCCGGCACTAGCTCGAAATTGTTACCAAACGAATGCATCTTTAATGATCCTTTCTGTAAATTAGACAGTTTTCACACAATAACCTGTAAGATTGTATGTTAACAAGGGACAGATTACAAGACTTTAGAGGTTTTTACCCCAGTCCTTGCAATCGCTGTGTCTATCATACAATTTTTTTGTACAAAAATTAATAATCGGGCTTATTTATTATTCAAGATGTAGCATTTTTTTAAGTCTTGGTATGGTGGAATTTTCAACGATTATCTGAACTCCGTCCTTTTCCTCAAAAGTTGTCCCGAGCCCCGGGATGAAAGCGTGGCCGTACCTTACTATGCAGGCCACCATTATCTCGCCGTGAATATTTATATCCGAAACACTTTTCCCCGCGAGCGGCGGAAGTATCTCTCCCTCGATCAGATCGACTTCTCCGCTTCCAAAACTTAGATGCCTGACTACCTGCGTATGTAGCACAAGATCTTTTATCTTATTCGCGGCCCAACTGGTCGATGAGATGGTCTGCACGCCCAGACGTTGGTATAACTGCTCTCTTATAGGGTCATAAATTCGCGCGACCACCTTGGGTACCCTGAACCGGTTCTTTGCTACTAGCGCTCCTACAATATTGCTATTGTCACCGTTAGTAACAGAGATAAACGCATCCGACTTTTCGATGCCCGCCTTCTTTAAGACATCCTGGTCAAATCCGATTCCAGTGACGGTCTTTCCCGAAAAAGTCTTTCCGAGTCTTTGAAATGCCTCGGGGTCTTTATCGATTATACTGATATCGTGATTTTCGAGTGTCAGCACTTTAGCTAGTTGGGAACCGACTCTACCGCAACCCATTATTACTATATACAAGACGACCGCCTCCACTCCGATTTAATACTATCTACCTAGGACTTTAGTTTATCAAAGATTTTAAAAAAACAAACAATATTTATATTATTCCTAAAAAATTTAAGTTAAACATCAATTAATCGCTTTCTACCAAAGCTATTGGTAACGATGTTTACCTCGTTTTATGTCCACTTAGTCAACACAGCAAACCGAACGCTTGATGCCGCCGCTGATAATCCTGGTCTTCATTATTGTCCTACCCGAAAACATCTTTTGCATACTTCTTAAGTGTCGGTCCGCCTGACCGGCGCCCAGCAATAGACCGATAACGGTACCGCTATGAGCCACGTTCACGCCGAAAGCGCGTATTTTTTTGGAGTAATCGATTACCTCTTCCAAAAGACTCTTGTATAAATATTTTTGATTTACCCTAGCGCTTAGCGTTGCCCCCGCCCCTATCAACTCCGGATCGTCAGTTTTTAATCCTAAGATAACAGCCTCAAAAGACTCTTCCAATCTACGCAACTCATCTGCACCGTATTCAATGCGTCCGCTATTGAAAGCTTCACTATCTATCCGGCCGCCGGTATCGAGGATCAGGACCTCTATCTTGGGTATAGCATCTATGACTTCTACCAAATCTCCGCCGTGATGATCATAGACCGCCAACCCGTTAAAGAAAACTCCATCTGTCGGATCGACCCTCTTAGCCAAAACGCCGATCTCATCAGATGATAGAGATATCCCCAAGCAATCAGATACAGCTGAAAGAGCCGCGGCTATATCGGCTGTGCTGCTAGCCATCCCTTTGCCGATCGGAAGCTCTGACGTCAGGTCAAGCTCAACGCCGCCCTCCACATTGTTTTCCGATAAAAAATCGCTCACAGCCTGACTGACTTTTTTTAGAGGTGGGGATATCAGGGTCTCACCGGTGACGGCGATAGCGCTCGCCCGGGAATATTTCGGAATCGGGCTAGTGACGTGGATGCTTCTTCCGTCGATTACCCCTTGAAAGAGTTCACCGCAACTTCCCGGACACTCGAAAGCTACCTTGCCCATATTTACCATGCCCTAGCTATTTCCCAGGCGGCGCATGATAAAAAAGAGATGATCGTTACAAGGCTTAATACGTTGACTGATCTTAGAATATCCGACGGTCTAGGATTCCTACCATCACCTAAATACTCTCTTTTTTCCAGCTCCCCGTAGTAAATAGCCGGTCCCCCCAACCTTAGGTCGAGCGCTCCGGCCATTGAGGCTTCAGGTATGCCGCTATTTGGGCTATCGTGTTTCTTTCCATAGGTGAAGCTGTTCGTTAAAGTTTCAAAGCCTCTGCCATTTATAAGCATCGAGGATGCCGCGAATAAATATCTCGATAGACGAGCGGGAATAAAATTAAGAAGATCATCGACTTTCGCGGAAGCCCATCCAAAATCAATATACTTTTCGGATTTATATCCGACCATCGAATCCAGCGTATTTACAACGCGGTAAGCTACGGCCCAGTAGGGTCCGCCGATCAAGGCAAAGAGCAGCGGAGCTATTAAGCCATCGACGCTGTTTTCCGCGACCGTTTCTATCGTAGCTCTAGATATTTCCGTCTCGTCTAACGACGAAGTATCCCTGCTTACCAGCATCGACAAGCGATTTCGCGAACCCTTAATATCCCCTTCTTTAATTAGTGTCGCAATTTGTATCGCTGACTTTTTTAGGTTTCTTGGCGATATTACGACCCAGATCCAGACGACCGATACCGCCTCCCTCCCATAAGGTACCATCGTCCCCGCCCACATGGTCAGAGCTACCGCAAAGAGACTTATAGTCAAAACGGTAAAAAGCAGTAGAACCCCCATCAGTCTCTTCGCGTTCGGACCGCTTCCATATTTAATAAATAACTTTTCCAAGCCGGTGATCGTTTTACCGACGTAATAAACAGGATGAAATCTGTTTTTGGGATCTCCAATTAATAAATCGAGGATAATAGCTGCCGCTATCATGCGTCACTTCCCACCCGTTGGCTCTTCTCTATCATCTTTAAAAGAGAACCATAATCGGTAAATACGTCTTGGCAATGGTTGGGGGGGTCGATCAGTACTATGGGAATACCCAGTTCTTTCGCGGCCTCTACTTTCTCGTTTGTGCCGCCCACCTTGCCGCTATTTTTTGTTATGACGAGCGTTGGCTTAAAACTTTTTAAAATCTTGATGTTATCCGCTTTTGAAAATGGACCTCTGGCTTGGATAATGTTTTCTCTTGATAAACCGGCATCAAGACATCTCTTGAGCGACGTTTCGCCGGGAAGTATTCTAACAATGGCGTTGCGGGGATCATCGACGGCCTTCATGAAAAGATCTACATGCTTGCTGCCGATAGCCAGAAATATTTTTCCCTTTGCTTTTTTTACTCTTTTGACAGCGCCGTCAAGATCGGCCACGGTCGATATCAGATCGTCACTATCGACTTTGATTTTTTCTCTTTGAAATCTAAAATTATAAACACCTGTCATGATAGACGCTTTTTCTATGTTTAAGGTTACTTCTGTCGCGAATGGATGGGTTGCGTCGATCACAATCTCTACCTGATCTCTCATGATCAACTCGGCCATCCCGTACTTATCCATCCGTCCCTTGATGATGCTGGGATTACCCTTAATAAACTCTTTTCCAATGTCGTATCCTATGTCGCTTACTACGGAAAGTTTTATGTCGTAGCCTCGGGATAGGAGCAGTTCTGCCAACTCCCTGCCCTCGGTCGTTCCCCCGAAAACCAGGATCATAACTTGTATCCTCTTGGGGTGACCATCGTCCCCTCGCTATCGTAGCTACTCGAATTCCCGATGATTATCGTAGTCAACATGTCAATTTGATGTTCAAACATATTGCTTAATGTTGTTATCGTAGGAATCGAACTATCGCCGTCTTGTCTAACTATCCCTACCGGTGTATCCGGGTCTCTATATCTTAAACAGATATTACGGGCTATCTCGATCTGCGTTACCCTCTTTTTGCTTTTCGGGTTATAGAACACAATGACAAAATCGGCACCCGCCGCCGCTTCGATCCTCGCCTCGATCCTTTCCCACGGCACCAAGAGATCGCTTAAGCTTATAACGGCAAAGTCATTGCTAAGCGGGGCTCCGACAAGAGACGCGGCGTGACTAAGAGAGCTCAGTCCCGGCACAACCTCTATCTCTACTTTATCTTTAATCTTATTTTTTAGGACAAGCTCCAGAGTAAGGCTTGCCATACCATATATTCCCGGGTCACCACTACTGACAAGGGATACTTGTTGGCCTGACAAAGCAAGTTCAATAGCCTTTTCACAGCGCTGCTCTTCCTGTCTCATGCCAAACATATATACATCCTGATCAGTCAGAATAGGTCTGATTAACTCCACATATCTCTTGTAACCGACGATAGCGTTGCTTCTTCTGATAACCTCGTCGGCATAATGTGTCAGGTTTTTGCGACCGCCTACGCCGATACCGACGATATGCAAACTTCCTTTCTCGATATCCATAAACTTTACGAATCCCTAGATTTTCTGGTAGCTATCGCGATAGTAACATCTCCTATTACCTGCCTGTCTAGAAGTAATTCTCCGCCCGAGCTTGCCAATATGGCGCACGGCACGCTGACCCCGTAAACACCTACGTTCTTCATGACCGTCTCTCTTCGCTGATAAGGTATCTGAAGGTTCTCTATATCTTTCTTATTAAAGTACCTAAGAGGAAGTCCCAGGTCACTGGCGTACTCTGTCAATGCCGTTTCCTCCCTCTTTATATCTATCGTAGATAACCACCTGACATCGTCCATCTCTTTTTCTATCTCCGCCATAGCTTTTGACACGGCATCGCCTACCTGCTCTTTAGAAACACCTTTTCTGCAACCGATACCTATGCTTAACATCCTTTTGCTCTCGCTAGCCGTTGTTATTACCGGCTCCGCCCCTATGGCTGACGCCACGTTTATGGCAAGCAGATTAGCTCCGCCCTCATGTCCCGAGAGTACGCTTATCGAGTACTGCCCGCTACTGTCCACAGCCACTACCGCGGGATCATTGTATTTACTCTCTACATGAGGTCCGATCATCCTTGAGACTATCCCCAGCGCCATTATCATCACTATACCGTCGTAGCGCGTAAAGAGGTCTTTTGTGAGCTTAGCAAGGTCCGCTCCGAGAACTCTTACGAGCCGCTCATCCCTGATATCATCGACCGCTTTTACATGGGGTACATCCCTGCTTATCTTTGAAGGACCGGGCAGAACAAGCACAGACCCGTCGAAAAGATCTATTACTCGAAGACCTAGCTGTATTCCCTCATCGTTTATGGCGATTATGACAATATTCTTCATGCTACTTTCTGAACCCATGAGAAAACTCCGCGTCGTATAGTTTTGAAAGCTCCCCTTTTCCTTTAAGAACGTCGCCGACGATTATCAAGGCGGTCCCCTTGATCTCCGCCTTAATCACCAGCGGGGCCAGTTCACCAAGGGTCGCTCTTATTACACGCTCTTCGGGCCATGATGCCTTCTCTACTAAGGCTGCCCCCGCATCTTTACCGTAAGCCGGTATGAGCGCCTTTACGACCTCATCGATTAGATGCACGCTGAGATATAAGCAAAGGGTCGCCCGATGTCGCGATAACTCCTCAAGACTTTCCAGAGGAGGTACTTTTGTTCTACCGGAGATCCTGCTTACAATCACAGTCTGAGATACGCCCGGAAGGGTCAATTCGTTCATCAGTGCCGCCGTGGAGGCCGCCATCGAACCGACGCCGGGAATTATCTTAAAGTCGATATCGTTTTCTCTTAAGCGATCCATCTGTTCCTGTATAGTACTGTAGAAACTGAGATCACCGCAGTGAAGCCTGGCTACATCGTTACCCTCGATCTTCGCCGACTTATATATCTCCGTTACTTCATCCAAGCTCAACGCGGCGCTGTCATAAGTTTTAGCCCCATTATTTAACTCCAATATCTTAGGATTTATAAGAGAACCCGCATAGATAATGACATCGACTTTTTCTATTATATTCTTTGCCTTAACGGTAATAAGCTCCGGGTCACCGGGGCCGGCACCTATCAAATAGACTACCATCGATCTATCCCCTTTTTTATTATCGCCGTGGAAAAATACCCTACATTTTCAATATTCTTACCAACCTCTATATTTCTTAGTATTACTTCTTCAGGAAGGCCGACCGACTTGACTATCACAGACGTTCCCTGCAGCCCCTTGCTCTCGATTATCTTCACAAGTCGCTCCAGATGTTTTCCGATCTTCAAAATCACGGTCGTATCGAAATCATCTATAGTCCTAGATACTGACTCCCCGTCGTCGCCCATGGGAATAATCGCGATACGCTGATCACCCTCAGCCAGAGAGACGCCCGCCGCCGCCGCGCAAGCGAAAGGTGAACTGATACCCGGTATTACCTCGATCACGACATCACTGTCTATGCTTCGTAGCGATTTGGAAAGATATGCGAAAGTGCTATATAAAGATGGATCTCCCAGTGTTAAAAAAGCGACATCTTTACCGGTCAACAAGTCGTCGTATATTCGGATCGCCGCTTTTTTCCAGTTCTCGTTCAATATCGCGTGATCCTTTGTCATCGGAAAAGTAAGCTCGACAATACTCCTATCATCAGCCAAAAGATCGTTAGCGATACTTTCAGCCAAGCTTTTTGCCTTCTCGCTCGATCTAGGGACGTAGACATGATCCACGTTTTTAATCGTCTTAGCCGCTTTTAAAGTAATAAAATCAGGATCTCCCGAACCTATCCCGACTCCGAACAACTTTCCTTTCTCCATCTACCTACCTTCCGCCACTTATATTTATTAAGAAAACAGCCATACCTATGCCGCTTGTCTCGCTTAACTCTTTTAGCGAGAACTCGTCTACACTTTCATCGTCATACGATAGCCGCTGACCAACGATGACCTCTCCCGTGTATCCGGCTTTGATCAGGGTACCGGCAATTCTTTCAGCCGCAAAATCCGGACCGTTAAAAACGGCTAGTCTATCATTTTTTATAACGGCACCCAGTAACCGATCGACCTTACCGTCCCGACCATGAAGTGTTACAAATAAGACATCATCCCAGCTGACGAGGGCTCTTGAAAAAAGTAACTGGGCGGAGCTGATCCCGGGTATGACCTCAAGGTACTCCTTGTCTATCTTTTCTTTAATCATCTTCAAAAGGCTAAATAGCCCCGGATCTCCGGAGACCAATACCGCGACTTTATCGTCCTTTATTTTATCTAAGCGATCGACGACTGATCTCATCTTGGAACTTATACTGACTTTCTTCGCCAAACTGTCAGGGAATAATCCAAGTAGTCGGTCGCTGCCTATCAAGATATTCGCCTCTTTTGCCTTCGATAAGGCAACCGGCGTTACATAATCGAGATTTCCGGGCCCCATACCGATTACGGTAATCAATCTACCCCCCACTTAGACGGCTTACTCAGGATATCTCTTGCTTCGCTATCACTTCCTACTATCTTACCGCTTAAATCCGTAATAGCGACAGCTACCCTCATCTTTCCTTCCAAGTGATCCGACAACACGTCTTTAGCGATACTTGCGACCGTGTCTATTATTCTTTGGCGGTCATTGCCAAGAAGCCTAAGGATCGCTTCACCGCTGCTTGCACTCTTAAGTTCCACTATCTTAGACTTTGAAAATCCGCTCTCTGTAGCTAGACTGACTATCATGGAAAGGTCTTGCTTTGCCCTCTTGCTATGGGTGTCAAGATGGCCGTCGGTTATCTTTATCACTTTTCCGATGTGACCGACCAACAGGACCTCTTTGACCCCCCCTTTCATGCAAACATCTAAAATAAAACCTACAAAATTACTCATCTGGACTATCTGCCGTTTGTTAAATCCCAGGTCCAGCGCCGCCTTCTCTCCTAAGTTCCCAAACGTCAGGACGAGTCTTTTAAATCCGGCGGCTATCGAAACGTCTACCTGAGGCTTAAGCGATTCCTTCCATCGGTCGCCCGACATCGGCCTGACGATTCCGGTTGTCCCTATTATCGAGATTCCGCCGGTAATACCGAGCCTTGGATTGAACGTCTTTTTAGCTAACTCTTCACCGTTTAGGGCGGAGATTGTAAGCTCGATCGCAAGGTCGCTTTCCAAATCTTCCATAAGTTCAGTTACGCCGGCCCGGATCATCCGCAGGGGAACCGGGTTGATTGCGGGCTCTCCGACCTTTATCTGCAGACCGGGGAGAGTAACGATCCCAACGCCCTGCCCACCCTTAATAGATATCCTCTTCTTTTGCGACACTTCTAAAAACCTGGCAGTTACAGAGATACTGACCCCCTTGGTCACATCGATATCCTGATTTGGTTGTTTTACGACTTGACCCCAAGCGGAATCATCGGCAACTCCGACTGAGGCTATATCTATCAATGCCCGCTCCCCTGAGGGCAGAACCACGCTCTCGTTTTCTCTCTTTTCACCGGACAGGAGCATGCGCACGGCGGCCATAGACGCGGCGGCGGCATAGACTCCGGTGGTGTAACTAAACTTGACCGTTAGAGGGTACATTTTTTTTGTAGAAAATAACGGTTAAGTAACCGAGAACCAACCAAAACAATAGATTGATCGATACGGTCGTGAATCTAAACTGATTTATGACTGAAGCAGATATCTCCCCAGTAGACAGGATGTCAGCCGGCCTGATCAGGATAGGAATTGTTACAATTGCAAGACCCGAGATTATTGAAATGATGAGGGCAAAAAAATGAGAAAACCGTCTAAGCAGTCTGTAGCCAGCGTACGAAATAATCGGTGCGAAAACGCCGGCCGCAAAGACTACCATCCACCATATCTGCCTAACGGAGACATCGAGGCTGCCGTGGACGCCGGGGGGACTCGGGGGGTAAGCTGCCGCCGGTATCAACGTGAAAATAATCCAGCCCCCAAAACCCGTTAATCCACCGACGATCCACCAGGAAAACCTCTCTAAAGATAGACGATCATAAACTATGGCCAGCAATAAGCCAAATATAGTAGCCAGTAAAATCGCGCCAATCAGTGTTCCCATAAGTTTACTGTTCACTGACGTTACTTCGCCGCTTATAAGCTCAGCCCGATAGATAAGAGGTTTAACAAAAAACATTATCAATCCTGTTAAGACCATGCCCGAAAATAAGCCGGAGTATAATCCGGTCGCTAAAATTACATTTTTTTTCATTCTACTATCACGTCCTTTAGATCGTTTTGATTTATCGCGCTAGTGGCAAGGAAAGCCCATCGCGTGCCTTAGATCGTGAAAAGTTTCGTGTACTGCCGGATTTTGATCAATTCCGACAACATAGCCGACTAGAATAGTCATAGCCATTAAAAATATGACCGTTGTAAAACGATTATAGTTAATCGCTCCAACGAAAACTGCGGTTACTCTTAATAATGCCGTCATCTCTGTTCCTCCTTTCTTAAAACCTTACTCGCTAGTCTTTCTTTAGCGCGGTCCTGATAACCGCGTTTATCGCCGCGGCGGCAACCGCACTGCCGCCCCTTGCGCCTTTAATGGTGATCCAGGGAATATCTAAACTCATCAACCTCATCTTAGCTTCAGCCGCACCAACGAATCCAACGGGAATCCCGATTATGCCATCGGGCCTAACGCTTCCATCTTCTACCGCGCCGCATAGTTCCTCTAAAGCTGTAGGGGCGTTGCCGATCACGTATATCCCGCCCTCATGCAGACTAAACGCTTTCCTGATAGCGGTTGCCGCTCTGGTCATAGACAACTCTTTAGCCTTAGTCGCCACATCTTCGTCACCTATGTAGCAGTACAGCGGGCAACCGTACTCACTTAGACCGCCCCGACTAATTCCGGCCATCACCATCATCACGTCGGTTATAACCGGTCCGCCGTGAGTCACAGAACTTACGATCTCGTTTGCTTTCGGACCGATTATTATATCTTTCTCGATCCCCAGATCACCACTGGCATGCATAATCCGGCTCTTTACTTCGCTCTCCAGGCTTTCGCTGCCCAGTCCCGGATAACTCTCATGGATGATCTCGTAACTCTTAGACTCTATCTCGTGCGGTAATAACTTGCCGGTTGAACCTGGCTTTCGAGCCGTTGAAGTAAGGGTGTTTATCCTATCTTTAACAACTCCGATTATCGAAGTATCCGCACCCAGATGACCGGTCATCACTATCTCAATATGACTATATTTTTTCACAATACCACTGATCGCGATCGGAATATCTTCTGTGACATGTATGCCTGAATAGATAAAAAACGGCATCACTATTATTCGCTCTACCCCGTCTCTTACCAGTTCGTCTATTGTCTCCTCAAAAGTCGGTCTATTGAACTGAAGCGAAGCCAGCCTAACCGGGATATCGTACGCGTCATCTATCTTAGCCGTAACTTCCCTCAAGGTAGCCAGCGCCGATGGCGACTTACTGCCGTGGCCCATTATTATTATACCTTCGAGCTTGCTCGTTTCCTGCACTAATTCGACCTCTCTTTATAATCGACACATCTTTTAATCAGGTTCTTTGCCCATCTCGTATCAGTCGCAAAGTGGAGATGTATATATGACGCTAACGTATTATTACTTATAAATCCTTCGCAGCCGCCGTCTTTATCTAGCCTATACGCCCGTTCTTGATCGCTTTTGGGCGCTATAACGCTTGAGTAATGAAACTCATGACCCTTGACTTCGCTACCTCTGCTTGTAAGGACGTTATCCTCGATCGCTGTCGCGCTTCTATACCCAAGCGATTGAAGCTTTTTATTCATTCTGGCGCTTGCGGGATGAACGCCGCAAAGCGGCCAGGCGGTTCCATCCTCGTCCACTATCTCTTTGGATAGATAAACAAGACCCCCGCACTCCGCGTAGATAGGCATACCGCCTGCCGCTCTTGACCTTATCTCCTCTGTCATCCCCCTGTTTAAAGAGAGTTCCTCTGAATAGAGCTCAGGGTAACCCCCGCCTAAATAGATACCGTCTATTCCGGTTGGAAGCGACTTGTCGCTTACCGGACTAAACTCTATCAATTCAGCACCGAGGTCGCGTAGAATATCAAAATTGTCTTGATAGTAGAAGCTAAAAGCCTTGTCTTTAGCTATACCCAGCACCGACTTCTTGCTGTCGGAACCTGAAAACAGGCCTTTTTCGTAGCTCAGCCCCTCCGCGGTCTTAGCCACCGACTCGATCTCTTTCAAGTCTATCTTTTCAGCTGCAAGCGTTGCCAACAGTTCAACTTTTTCTTTTACCCCGGCAGATTCATGCGCCTGCGTCAGCCCTAGATGTCGCTGCCCGATCTTTATATCGTCGTCTCTTTTGATAGCGCCAAATATCTTGATGCCGGCTTTCGTAAGTGACGAGGAAAGTATTTCAATATGGCGCTCACTTCCCGCTTTATTCAATATGACACCGGCAATACCCTGCTTCTCGATATGCATGTCGTAACCCTTGGCGACCGCGGCGACACTTTGGGCGATACCGCCTGCGTCAATCGTTAGGATTATTGGCGCTTTTAGTAATCCGGCTATTTCAGCGGTACTTCCTCCCCCGCTAAGACTTCCGTCAAATAGACCCATTACCCCCTCTATTACGGCAATATCAGCGCCTATGCAGGCATTATCGAATATCTCCAAAAGACTGTTTTCATCTATTAGATGTGAATCAAGGTTTCTGGAAATCCTGCCTGACGCCGCGTTATGAAATCCGGTATCTATGTAATCGGGTCCTACCTTAAATGGCTGAACCTTAATACCTCTCTTGCTTAATGCCGCCATTATCGAGATCGATATGGTTGTCTTTCCCACCCCGCTGGATGTGCCGGCTATCACGATCCTCGGTATCCTGACTGTCATTTAAACATCAGCCTTAAGGCGTCTACCAGCATCTTATTATCTTTACTGCTTTTAACCGCTATCCTAAAATGAGTCTCGTCAAGATATACGAAATCATCGGCTTTCCTTATCAGAATGGCGTCTTTCGCCAGATGATCCTGTATCTTTTCGCTATCCCAACCGCCTCTCGTTGCCTTTATAAGAAAATAATTCACTTGACTCGGGTAAGCGTGTAACCCGTTGATACCGCAAAGGTCTTTAAAAAGCTCATCTCTTAAGCTCGCCATCGCTTTCTTTGAATGGGCAATAAACTCTTTGTCCGTGAGGGCGGCGGCCGTTGCGGCGCACGCGAGATTGCTTACCATCCAAGGCGGGTTCCCACCGCCTACTTCAGCTACCACGCTATCCTCGCTAACCAGATATCCAACCCGAAGTCCCGCGAGAGAGAAAAATTTTCCCATCGAACGAAGGACGATCAATCGGCTACCCGCGATCGCGCGGCTAATCACAGAAAGACCGTCGTCCAAAAAATCCATAAACGCTTCGTCCACCACAATGCGGGCTTTTACCGCTACGCTCTTTAAAGATAATATTTCTTCCGGGCTCACCACGGCACCTGAAGGATTGTTCGGATTGCAGATAAAGACCATATCCGCCTCCCTCAGTTCATCGCAATTACTCTCTAAGCTCAAGCTAAAATCAGCACCGAGCGGCAGATGGGTAACGTTAGCGCCTACCGAATAAGCGGCCCTTTCGTATTCTGAAAAAGTCGGTGAAAAGATCATCACTCTCTTAGGCCTGAAGTGACTCAGCAATATATATATGAGATGAACCGAGCCATTTCCCATCAAAATATTGCCTTTATTGGTATTGGCGTAGTCCGCTATAGCCTGCTCGGCAATATCGCCGTTGTCAGGATATCTGTCAATCCTTGCCAGCTCGAAATCTAAGGCGCGCCTAGCACTGATCGGCGGACCTATCGGGCTTACGTTTGAGCTAAAGTCGATCACCTGATCCGGAACTAGTCCGTACTCGATCGCAAACTCTTTTACCCTGCCGCCGTGGGACCCAGAGTTATCCCTTGCTGTATCTGTTTTGGATGGATTACGTAAAGCGGGTATCAATACTCGATCCCCTTTCTTGCCCCGATACCGTCTTCGTATGGATGTTTCTTTAGATCCATATCTGTGATCAGATCAGCCCTGTCCAATATTTCAGGTGGAGGATATCTGCCGGTCAACACAAGCTCCAACCCGGGATCCTTAAGGTCTATAAGCTTTAAGACATCCGATATCTCAGCAACCCGAAGATGAAGAGCCACGTTTATCTCGTCGAGTACGACTATGTCGTACCCCCCTTTAACGATAATATTTTTCGCGAAATCCAAACCCTCGCCTACTCTTTTTTTTATTCCCGGCGCCGCCTCGGGAGGGTTGGCGATAAAGCTGTCGCCGAAACGATAGATGTCGATATTATCGATCTTCTTTACCGCTTCGACTTCTCCGCCCTCTCTTGCTGATTCTTTCATGAACTGAATAAAACAAGTACGCATACCAAAGCCAGACGCTCTAAGAGCAAGACCCAGCGCCGCCGTTGTTTTTCCCTTGCCGGTTCCGTGATAGACCTGAATAAGTCCCGATCTTCTCTCTCGCGGCAACTAGGACCCCCCTTTATTCTTAACAGTCATCGGTATTCCCGCGACCATCATCGTCACCTGATCGGCCGACCCGGCAAGCATCTGATTTACCATGCCCAGAGTATCCCGGTATTCCCGTCCCAGCGGATACGGCGGGACCAGACCGAAGCCTACTTCGCTTGATACCATAACAATATCTCGGTGCCCGATTAAATATTTCTTTATATCATTGAAATGATCTATTATTTCATCTTCTTTTTTATCATATGTATTCATAAGATCAGCGACATAAAAAGATACACAATCTATTAAAACGGTCTCATCGCCATCCTTGCCCGACCCGCCTTTTTCAAGTTTCTCTAAAATAAGAGGGATGTCGCCATCGGCTTCAATCGTCCTCCAGTTATCCGGTCTTTTAAGTTTATGCGCATCAATGCGTTCTCTCATCTCCACATCTATCGCTTTTCCGGTAGCGATAAATACGACTCCGTTTCCAAAGTCACCCGCTAGCTCCTCAGCAAAGGAACTCTTGCCGCTTCTGGTCCCGCCGATTATAAAAGTCATCCCGTTACTCATATTAACTCCCTATAAAGCTATACCTTAGCTTTATCTATCTGCAAAAGATCGTAGACGATCTTCATGTCTAGACGCTCACCTACTATGCTTGCGAGCCTTTCGTATTCAGAGTCTTTAAACGCTTCATTACTGATATCGTCCACACTCCTTGCTCTGTCCCGACTTTTCAAAGAAAATAATTTATCTAAAAGCTTTCTCCTGAATCTATCGTTATCGAAAATTCCGTGAAGGTAGGTGCCTACAACGTTCCCGCCCAAACTTACAGCCCCGTCGGCCGATCCATCGTCGACATTTCTTGAAAAAGGGGCCTCATCACTCGATACTGTTACGCCATTGCGTATCTCGTAGCCCTCGATCACCTCGTCCTTGATGGCTTCGAACATGGGACCGCCTCCACTGATGCTCACCTTTGACTGTCGCGTGATCTTGTTAGCGGTAAATTCGGTATCGACAGGAAGTAGCCCCAGCCCCCTTGCTTCTTGGTGGTCTGTCTCGACTGCGCCCCTGTCATCCAAACGTCGTCCGAGTAACTGAAATCCACCGCAAATTCCTATCACCATGCCGCCCGACTCCGCGAAATTGATGATCTCTTTATCAAGTCCCGTCTCCCTTAAGAAATAGAGAGACTTTATCGTCGATTTAGTCCCCGGTATGATCAAGAGGTCGGCGCTTTGCAGCTCCCCACCGGACTTTATAAATCGTACGTTTACATCCGCTTCTCTCTTTAGGGCGTCGATGTCGGTAAAATTTGAAATATGAGGAAGCTTGACGACAGCGACTTCCAAAATCGCACCCTCTTTACGGGAGTCCACCGCCTTATCGATACAGAAGGAATCTTCAGCCTCGATCTCCAATCCGTTAATAAAAGGGATGACCCCTAAGACCGGTATTTTTGTCCTGTCGTAAATATAGTCGAGGCCGGGTTTTAGAAGGCTTTCCTGACCCCTGAATTTATTTACTATCAGGCCCTTGACCAGAGCCACTTCACTTGGGTCGAGTAGTTCCAAAGTGCCGATGATCGACGCGAACATCCCGCCCCGATCGATATCAGCTACCAGCAGTACCGGTGATTTCGCCATACGCGCTGTTTCCATATTAACTATATCTCTATGTTTTAAATTAATCTCAGCCGGGCTTCCGGCACCTTCGATCACAATAAAATCGTAATCTTCTTTTAACTTATTTATTGAGCTCTCGACGATAGATAAAAATTCCGATTTTTTCGCAAAATATTCCTCTGCGGACATGTTACCGATCGGCTTTCCCTCGACAACGACCTGCGCGGCATTATCGGATACCGGCTTTAAAAGAATAGGGTTCATCTCGACTTTGGGCTCAGTCCTTGCCGCCTCGGCTTGAACGCCCTGCGCTCTCCCTATCTCCTTGCCGTCCTTGGTAACGGTAGAATTAAGCGCCATATTCTGTGCCTTAAAAGGCGCGACCCTGTAACCATCATTGCTTAAGATCCGGCAAATTGCGGTGACGACAATACTTTTTCCAACATCTGACGCCGTACCTTGGATCATTATCGCTCTTGCCAATTAAGCCCCATCCTTCAAATGAGTCGAGGTCTAAAAAACAAAAGACCTCAACCGCTTCCAGGTCGAGGAATATCAATACCCGCTCTCTTGTTACCCGAAGAGTAGCTTGCTATTTAGAGGTCTCCTGACTCCGGATCAATGCTTGCCGCTCCTTCCCGTCTATTGACAGTGGTGTATGCAGCTTGCTCCCCGGTTACAGTGGCGGGCCCCGCGGCCGACTTTCACGGCCTTCCCTGACGACCCCTCAAGGGGTCGGCGCTATTTAATTTTCTTAAGTATAAGTCGTCTGATTTTAATAGTAAATAGTAATAATAGGGAGTGGGTGTGAGGGGGTCTAGGTAAGGAGTGAGGGAGTAAGGGAGTTAGGAGTAAGAAAGTTGAAAGCCGAAAGCAGAGAGCAGATGCAAGAGAGCGTTGGTAAGGAGTGAGAGAGTGAGGAGTAAGGGAGTAAGTTATAGATTGATGATTTAAAAATGATGGGGTTACGCGGAAAGAAAACAGACAGCAGGGTTTAGGGGTTTAGGCAAAGAGTAGGGAGTAAGTTAAATAGAGTGATGTATAAAAATTGAAAAGTGATGGGGTTGCGCGAAAAAAAAGCCTAAAGACAAAAGCGGATTTTGAAAGATTGGACTTTAAAGCTTAAGAGAATAAAGGGGTAGTGATATGGGGTAAACCTAAACGCCAAGCTTCAAAAAAAGGTATTTATGGTTATGAAAGATTCTTTGATCGAGAGTAGCTTCTTCTGGTTGGCGAAAATCCGGAGCTTGCGACGACTAGGGGTTGTTGTCTTGCAATGACGATGATGGCGGAGGTTCTTCGTTTCCCCGTTACGATCCTAAATAGGTCATATTGAAAACTAGCTCAAAAATGATCCACCGCTTTTCCTTCTAGACACCTGGAATCTTTTACCGCTTACTCCTAACTCCTTACTCCCTTACTTCACCAAGACCCCCGCAAATCTGCTTTCTGCTCTCCACTCTCTTGCTGTTTACTCCTTACTCCTAATTCCTTACTCCCTTACCTAGACTCCCTCACATCCGCTCTCGGCTTTCCACTCCCTTTCTCCTTACAATCCCTCCAGACTCCTGACTCCTGACTTTAGACTATCCCTTACTCGTACTGTACCGCCTTAACAATATCTATCTTCGCGGCTACTCTCGCGGGATAAATGCTGGCCAAGATCGTTACGAATACGGAGATCGCTACTGCCGCGATAAGGTAATTGCCGGGGAAAACATATGGTACATTCCACCCGCCTACCAGCTGAGCGATGACAACTATTCCCCAGGACACGGCAAGGCCGACTACGACC
>SDBV01000811.1_pt1 | contig 45389 bp, 36 predicted proteins | sample 2277081 | NCBI WGS metagenome assembly SDBV01 (sample SAMN10402039, study PRJNA504765) | marine sediment metagenome | isolation source: marine sediment core GS10_PC15, 223 cmbsf | place: Arctic Ocean: Southern Knipovich Ridge | collected 2010
CTCAGTGTGGACTTGACGGGAAGGTAGCCATAAATAAGTGAGCTTGTTTCCCGGTTCGGGGTTATACACCTCCGGGGCTGAACCGAAGCTGAAAGTGGTTTTGGGGACTGTGTAAAAAATGCCGGGAGTCTTTTCTATATATCTACTAAGAAACTGAAGTCTGGTGCACTCCTTGACAGAACCTTGTTTTGGCTATACACTTGTCAATACCTATGTCAAGCCAGGGCTTAACCATTGCGCAGGCAGCCAAGTCACTGGGGGTATCATCCCGGACCGTCCGACGGTTTATTAAGTCAGGCAAGATTCACGCTGACTTAATCCCCGGCCCATTTGGTCAGGAGTACCGAATCCTTGAATTACCGCCAGAGCTTGGCAAGGCAAAGCCTGTAGACAATACCCCTGTCCAGACCCCTGTCCAGGTCATAGATATTATCCGGGAGCTTCAAGAGAAAAACCTGGCTCTGGCTGCCCAGTTTGGTGCCGCTACGGAGCGGATACGGAACCTGGAAAAAGAGATGAGGCTTCTTACCGTTGCCCGGCAAAAACCCTGGTGGAAACGGCTATTCAGGACAGGGAGCTAGACAGTAAGTGGATATCACCTCAAAGGATTCTTAATATCCAAGCCCTCGATAAAATCCTCCACTCTCACTGAACCCCACCCCATAGGTCGGCACCTGGTAAATTCGTCCCGTTCTTTTTTTCGGAATAGTGACGGCTTGGTGGCATTAATACCAATTTTGCCACCTGTCCGCTGCCAGGTTTTCTCGCCTGGTGGCGCAAGCTGAGGGCAAGATATGTCCATAGGGTGGATCCGGTTGCCAGCAGTAGTTAATATGTCTCTCTCAGGATTAACTCTGGTTGATACTGCCCACATTACTTCTGCCGGATTTTCAAAATCAACATCACTGTCAATTGCGATGGCTATCTTGGGATGGAGATAACTGCTGCTGAGAGCGGCCATTAATGCTTCGGTGACTTGACCCTCATAATGGGCAGTTAACTGAATAATGACGAGCCACTGGCTCCCCCATGGAGGCGCAAAAACATCATGTGTCTCCAGGCCGGGAATGGTTTGAATGCGGTTGAATATGTCGGCCTCCAAAGGCATCATATTGAGCCGTTGGTGCTCTGTAAATTCCGTAGCCTGAATGTTTCGATAAATTGCGTCACCGCGCATTGTAATTGCGGTGACCTCAAAAATTGGATTCAAGCCTTCTCCGGCAGAATAGCACTGAAATTCGCCAAACGGTCCTTCCTCCTCACGGACATCTGCCTTTAATAATCCCTCAATAACAATTTCGGCATGTGCGGGGGCCTCCACATCAATTGTTTCGCACTTTACCAGTTCCACAGGTTCACCAAGTAACCTGCTGGCGACTTCAAGTTCATCCATGTCATAGTTTCCGCACACATTTGTTGCAATGTCATATGCCGGATGGTGTCCGATAGCAACAGCCATTGGCATATCCCGGTGCCTCTCCTCATATTTACTGAAGTGAATCCAGGTATGACGCGGCACCATCATTACTCCCATCTGTCTCTCCTGCTGTACCTGCATCCTCAAGCAGGCGACATTTCGGTTATCAGTATCAGGGTCTTTGGTAATATTCATGCCTGAACCAATATATCGGCCGGCGTCAATATTGGAGTGCTTTGTTATTGGTAAATCAAAAAGGTTAGCCTTATCGCCTACCATGATTCTCTCTTTAACCGGTCCGCTCTTAACCAGCTTACATTCACCGCCTCCCTTGCTCAGGAGCCCCGCCAGGTAAGGGGCAACACGCTCAGTGGGGCTACCGAGCGCTAACGCCTGACACTTTCTGGTACGAACTAGCTGGTCAACAATTCGCCAGGAACGGTAACCCTTAATATTCCGGTACATTATCGGACCTGGAGCTTTTGACGAAATCTCGCCTAATTCATTTATCGGGTCTATTTCCTTTTCAACAACAAACAATTCCGAGCCAAGCTGGTCTAAAAATGTTCGTAAGGTCTTGGGCATAGCACTCCTTTCCGAGCTTAGTAATTGCGCTGAACCAAGTGTATACTTTATTACCACGATAGTCAATTTAGTAACTGCTCAATTGTATTATGAATGTCAATACAGATTTTGCGGTATCAGGCAGAATGGGACACGAACTCGAGCCTGCTCTGATGCAGCTCCTCTCATGTCCCTGATACAGCCACCTACGATTCATGCTCGCACTATCGTAAAATCCACAGATCAGGAAAGCCGGCTGGCCATTGACTAAATCATGACCGAGATTTATTATTAGTAAATCAGGGCCTGCCCGACAACGCGTAAGACTGCTAGTTAGACGGAGGTTTGCAGAATGCCAGTAGAGGTTGAAAAGTATACTATCGGTGAAGTTCTGGATAAAGCAGTAGCGAGGTATGCCGAGAAGGAAGCTATCGGTTATGGAATCGAAAGTACGAAAGAGAGGGTTACCTATAACCAGCTTCAAGAGCGAGTGAACAATCTAGCCAAAGGGTTAATTGCACTCGGGATAAAGAAGGGTGACCGGATTGGTATGTGGATGCCTGATAGTCTGGAATGGGTCTACATGTATTTTGCGGCTGCAAAAGTTGGCGCCGTCTCAGTTCCTATCAATGCTCGCCATCGTATTAATGATGCGGAGTACATAATAAACCACTCAGACAGCGTGCTTGTGGTAATTAGCGATAAAGCTCCGGAAAAAGTTGACTATGTCGACATGATGTATAGTATATCACCGGGCATCCGTGATGCAGAGGATTACAAGCTCAGCTTATCAGAATTCCCGTCACTGAGATACCTGGTCACTGTTGGGAAGGCAAGACATCAGGGTATGCTGCAAATTGGCGGAGTAATGAAGCTTGGAGCAGATAAAATCACTGATTCAGAATTGAACGAACGGGAGCACCAGGTTAGTCGGGGGGACCTGGCCACATTTCTGTACACTTCAGGGACGACTGCTTTCCCCAAGGGCTGCGTATTAACCCATGAGATTATTGTCAGGAATGGCCTTGCTTGCGCATCCTGCCTGGAATTAGACGAGGGGCAAGAGCGCTATTACGATCCGACTCCTCCGTTCCATAATTTAGGCATCTGTTATGGGTTGATTACAAGTCTCGTCTACGGTTGTTGCCGCATAGGAACCGAGCACTTCGACCCGGTAGAGGCACTAAAAATAATGGATACCGAAAAATGCACTGTCACCGGTGGATTTGATATCATAGTAATGGCCTGGCTTGAGCATGCTGACTTCAACAAGTATGATTTATCCTCGCTGAGGACAGGCTATCTGGCTGCTCCACCAGCGGTGCAAAGGTTGGTTCGTACCCGGCTACCAGGTTATATACCGGTTAACATTTACGGTCTTACTGAAATAGGGAGTAACTTTACTTCCACCAGGCGAAGCGATGAGTTTGAAGTGCAAGTAGGTTGTAATGGTAAACCTCATGAAGGTCTGAGCCTTAAGATAATTGACCCGAAGACTAATCAGGAAGTGCCGATTGGGCATCGAGGCGAAATATGCTGTGGAGGTTGGACCTTAATGAAGGGCTATTATAAGGACCCGGCAACCACAGCCAGTATCATAGACGGAGAGGGTTGGCTCCATACTGGTGATGTTGGCTTCATCGATGAGGAAACCGGCTATCTGGTGTGGGAAGGGAGAATAAAGGATACAATTAAGGTTGGTGGGGAGAATGTCGCTCCGGCTGAGGTAGAAGGTTTTTTGCTCCAGCACCCAAAGGTGCGCATGGCTCAGGTGGTAGGAATCCCGGATAAAAGGTATGGTGAAGTTGGTGCAGCCTTCGTAGAATTAAAGGAAGGCGATGCGGCAAGTGAACAGGAGATAATAGATTTCTGCCGTGGTAAGATAGCCAGCTTTAAAATACCAAGGTACGTTAGATTTATCGAAGAATGGCCCAGGTCAGCGACTAAGGTGCAAAAATTTAAGTTGCGCAACCAGTTACAGCAGGAACTAGGTCTCTAACGGAATTTCGAGGGACTATTGCCGGGGAGAACATTGACAGTGGTAATCAGGTTATATGAGTTGTTCCGCCAGAGCAGTCCTGCATATCGCCGGGTAACATATTTATGTCTGATAAGAGGGTAATGTAAGTCCGGATACCAGCGTTTCAGCCTTGCCCCAGAAGGAGGCTCCTCAAGCTCGGGCTCAGTAGAACGATAGGCTTTGCTACAGGACTGCAACGGATAAATTCAGCATGAAGGGGTGAGATTCGATGAAAGTAGCCAAAACCACCTGCGGCATGTGCGTAACTCGCTGTGGCATAGATGTTTATGTCGATAATGGGCGAATGGTAAAATATGCGCCCATGAATGAACACCCTATCCGTATGCTGTGCCCCAAAATTAAAGGAATCTTTGAGCTGGAGTACTCCAGTGAGAGACTAACTAATCCATTACGAAAGACGAACACGGGATTTGAACAAATAAGCTGGGATGAGGCTTTGCAGGTTATTGCCGATAAATTAAATTACATTAAAGAAAAGTATGGCCCCAAAGCTCTGGTGACGTTCTTAGGTGACCCCGTTGCCGGCACGCAGCTGGGAAGGGTAGTCAGCAGATTTTGCACGCTATATGGAACGCCTAATTTTACCACAACATCTTCCTCTTGCTTTGCTCCCAGGGGAATAGGTGCCGGACTGGCTATAAGTAAACGAATATTGCCGTTATTGCCCAGCTTTGAGAATACACGTTGTGTAGTGGTGTGGGGGTGTAACCCTGAGGAATCCGATGTGGTAAACGCGGCACACATTCGGTCTGCCCGAAAACAGGGGGCAAAAAGTATTGTCATTGACCCAAGGGCGACTAAATTGGCGAAGGAAGCAGATATTCATGTCCAGATTAGGCCTGGCACCGACTGTGCTCTGGCACTTGGCTTATTAAACGTAATTATTACAGAACATCTGTATGACGGGAGTTTTGTCGAGCGGTGGACGCTGGGTTTCAGTAAACTGGTTGAACACGTGAAGCAATATTCGCCGGAAAGGGTTGAGGAAATAACCTGGGTCCCGGCGGAAAGCATGAGAAATATGGCTCGAATGTATGCTAGCAGTAAACCATCCGTTGTAGTTGCCGGGGTTGCGCTCGACCATTCTACTAACACCATTCATACTCACTGGGCTATCGCTGCGTTGATAGGAATTACGGGGAATATCGACGTGCCCGGGGGGAATATATATCGTTCATTTATTAATCAGGCAGTCCTCAGAGTGAAGGGAATGGTCGATGTCAATGACATAATGTCTCCCCAGTATCCGCTTTTTAATAGATTCACCGGTGAAGCAGCCGCGCAGCCGGTGCCCGATGCGATACTCACCGGGAAACCTTATTCACCTAAAGGGCTTATAGTTCACGGAGGCAATCCGGTTTCAGCCTGGCCCAATACAAAAAGGGTCATAGAGGCCCTCAGGCAACTGGAATTGCTGGTGGTCATTGATTGGTTTATGACTGATACAGCCAAAATGGCTGATATTGTTTTACCAGGTACGACCTTTCTGGAGAAACAAGACCTGAGAGATTATCGCAATCGGAGCCTGTCGCACGCTTTTGTAACTGAGCAGGCCCTCACCCCGCCGGGAGAGGTTATGGAGGATTGGAAGATTTGGGCGGAACTTGGTAAAAGAATGGGTTATACCGAGTACTTCCCGTGGGATAATACCGACGAGTTGCTGAGAACATTACTCGAGCCGGCAGATGTTTCCCTTGACGAACTTAAAAGCCCGGGTGGAGCGCCATATATGGAATCGGAGTTCGAGAAGTATCGCAAGGAGGGTTTCAATACACCGTCCGGGAAGATGGAATTCTACTCGGAAACAATGCAGAGGCAAGGCTACGAACCCTTGCCGACCTTTCATGAGCCAGCTGAGAGTCCGGTGAGCCGACCGGACCTGGCTGACAGCTATCCCCTGATATTGCTGACCGGAACCAGAAAAATAGCCCTGTATCATTCCGAGTATCGGCAGCTCCCCAGCCTGAGTAAAATGGAACCAGAACCTCTGATTGAAATCAATCGGCAGACTGCAAATAACCTCGGTATAGCCGATGGCGACCTGGTGGAGGTTGAATCACTAAGAGGCAGCATAAAGTTAAAAGCTGAGCTTACTGATGATATTCATCCAGTGGTGGTTAGTATGCAGCACGGTTGGAGCCAGGCTAATGCTAACTATCTGACTGATGATAAAGCCCTTGACCCGGTATCAGGCCATGCCGGGTTTAAGTCGGTAATGTGCCGGGTGATAAAGATAGGGCAATAACTGGTTCGGTAGGGAGGAGAACTGTGATTGTAGACACACATATGCATTCGTGGCTCTATCCTGACCATTGGAACAAGCCGGTGATGTTGCTTAATCAGCCAGAGCGACGGCGTAGCTGGCCTGATGATAAGTTCAAGGCGATGTGGGATAATCCCATCGAGGCTTACCTCGAGGAAACGGAGGGGATTATCGACAAAGCAATCCTCATGAGTCTGAAAACATCTGAGACCTTTGGCCTGACAACGCCTGAGGATTACCTTGCCGGATTGAAGAAGCGATATCCAGATAGAATCGAGTGGTGCTGTGCTATGGACCCCACTCAACCCGAGGCAATCCCAGAGCTTGAGCGATGCGTTAATGAGTTGGGGGCTATTGGAGTGGGTGAAATTAGTCCGCCGTACCAAGGTTTCTACTTTAACGATGAGCGGGCTTATCCCTTTTATGAGAAGGTCCAGGAAATGGGCATTCCTCTTATTGTCCACGCCGGACCCGCTCACCCGAAGAACCTTCGCATGAAGTACGCCGATGTGTTACGCGTTGACGATGTGGCTATTGATTTTCCGAAGCTAAAGATTGTTATTGCCCATATGGGCTATTACAAGTATGAGGATGCTATCCACCTCGCAATGAAGCACGACAACGTATTCATGGATTGTACGTGGCTTACCTCACTGGCAGGCCTGGACCGCAAAACGATACCGAAGTATCTGCCGGTTGTTTTTAACCCTTACATTAAGCTGCTTTCCCCCCTGCTGCAGTACTGGGCAGAAACCTGGGGCTTTACCGATAAGATATTGTGGGGTTCCGACTGGCCGGCTACCCATCCCAAGACCAGCTTGGATGTGCTGCTTAATCTAAACAGGACCTTAAGTGAGATGGACTGTCCCACGGTACCGCAGCAGGTACTCGACAACATGGTTTACGAGAACTGGCGGCAGGTATATCCGGGATTGGCAGCACCGACCGAGAAAAGCAGTTGAGAACAGTTGGATTAATCGTAGACGGCCATGGTCAGATTTAGAAGGGTCCAAGTGTCAGGTGAACTGATGCCCGTTTCTCTGAATGTAAATGCTGAGAAGCTCGCCCTTTCCAGCGAATGGGCGGTCAGTGCTGTGTCGCTTAATATTCACTATAGAATGTGAGGTAAAGAGATACTCGGGGAGCCCACCCGCACTTGATGGGGCGTCTAAAGCAGAGATTTAAGCACAAGTCCGGCGAGGTTATTTGACCTAGTGGCTGACTCACTTCAATAAGCTTCAATATGGTCAGTCATAACCAGGAGGTTTGAAGAAAATGGCCAAGTATCTTAGGATATTTAATCTAGATGGCACTGAGGAGACCCGCAAATTGGCAGAAGGTGAGTACCTTCCTTATGCCCAACACTTGATTACTGTGGTTGAAGACCAGGCGGTTTCATCGTATGAGGAGCTTGTACAGGTCGCTGATCAAGATATGCACAGGGGCAAAGAAGTTCTTGAGGTGAGGTTTCTGGAAATTCTTACAGGGGGTTAGATGTTGACATCAGTACCAAGGGCACCTCGAAAGGTAAAAAGATGTCGGACTTCTGCTTTTGTGGCAAAGGTATAAAAGGATAACAACGATGTATAACCGAATTTATGAGGGGTAACTTAAAGAAGGTGAAGGTGGTAATTTAGGAGATGGCTAAAGAATATTCTCTACTTGGCAAGCGTTTACCACGTGTGGATGCTCTGGCGAAGGTAACCGGAGCGATTACGTTTGTGTCCGACATACAGCTTCCGAGGATGCTGTATACGCGATTTTTAAGAAGCCCCTATGCCCATGCCCAAATTATTAACATAGACACGAGCAAAGCCGAAATTCTCCCCGGGGTGAAATGTGTTCTGACACATAAGAACGTGCCCAAAGTCCACCCCTTAACCAAATTTGAGTATCTGTTGGATGAGACAGTACACTACGTCGGAGAGGAAGTGGCTGTGGTTGCTGCTATAAGCAAGGAGGTTGCTGAACAAGCCGTTCGTCTGATACAGGTAGATTACAAGGTATTGCCGGCTGTTTTCAACGCAGAGGAAGCAATGATACCAGATGCACCGCTAGTTCACCCAGAATATGGCACCAACATGTACCACGGTACAGATAGACATCCTGCACCGCGGTGCGGATCGGACGGATGGCTATCACTTGAATACCAGGATGTGGACAAGGGCTTTACTGAAGCTGACTACATAGTTGAAGGTACGTTTGAAACACCAAAACAACATCCTTGTTCACCCGCTCCTCGAGCAGTGCTGTGTCAGTGGATGGGCGTGAAGCTAACTTGCTGGGCGGATACGCAGAGACCATTGGATGTGCAAAAAGATCTAGCTAAATGTTTAGGTCTGTTGCACTCCAATGTTAAGGTCGTCAGTAGCCCTCAAGTGGGAGGCTATGGCGGCAAACAGCCGGAGAAAATAGCAACCCTCACGGCGATGCTGGCCAAAAGAACAGGAGCGCCAGTGAAAACAGTTTTCTCTCGAGAGGAGGAATTTATTGCCACTCACCGTCGGCTCGACTACAAAATGTATGGGAAAGTAGGGGTTAAACAGGATGGAACAATCACTGCCCTTTACACCAGGACGATAACGAATTTCGGTAGGGATTCATCGTCTGGCTTCATGGTTCCGGCTACATCAGCTGTCAACACATGCAGTATGCTTTACAGGTCAGAGAACTCCAAATGGGAAGGTTGTCACGTTATGACCAATGTGCCAGACCATGCTGCGATGAATGGCTTCGGTGATCCGGAGGCAGGGTTCTGTGTTGAAAGACTGATGGATGAGGCGGCAGAGAAAATTGGAATGGACCCTGTAGAGTTTCGGTTTAGGAATTGCATGAGATATGGTGACAAGGGCCTAGCTAACAGGAATGTATTAACAGGCCCCATAGATTGGGGAGTAGTTGGCACCGACATAGATAGTTTTCCTGAATGCATAAAGAAGGCCGCAGAAAAGGCCGGGTGGAAGAAGAAGTGGAAAGGATGGAAGATTCCAGTGTCAGCGGAGGGCTCAAAGAGAAGAGGCATAGGTGTCGCCATCGGCATGCACCACTCTGAGAATTGGCCCTATTCCGCGATTGTAAAAATGAACCAGGATGGGACCGCAAGTATATTGTCTCAGCTTATTGACATGGGACAAGGTTCTGCTACAGCAATGGCTCAGGTCGCAGCTGAAACCCTTGGCCTCCGTTATGAGGACATAAATTTAGAACTAGGGGATACAAGCGTATCCCCGGCAGGAAGCCCAGTGGTAGGTAGCTCGGGGACTTCCGGGGGTATTGCTGCCGTTAAGTGTGCGGCGGACGACGCGAAAAGTAAACTTTTCGATATTGCTGCCAAAAGATTGGGGGTAAGTCCGAATAAGCTGGCGGTGAAAGAACGCATGGTCTATGTTAGAGGGAATCCGGAAAAAAGTATCCCCATTGCTGTTTTATGTACAATAGGCTGGCAGATTACAGGCACCGGTATGAATCCCCCTGCCGACTCAGTTATAGATAAGAAGACGGGTAAAGTCATACGTCCAGTTGCAGTAGTGGCAACCATATGTGAGGTGGAGGTGGATACTGAGACAGGGGAACTCAATATGCTAAGGATAACCTCAGCGCACGATTGCGGTAAAGCTATCAATCCACAAATGGTAGAGAATCAGATAAACATGTCATTGACATTGGGCAATGGCTACGTTAGGTCAGAGAAGCTAGTCATTGATGGAAATACGGGGACTGTACTTAATCCAAACCTGCTAGATTACAAGGTTATGACATGTCTCGATATGCCTAAGATGGGGGACATTGAAGAAATAATTGTCGAGTTCCCCTGTGCATGGGGGCCTTTTGGCGCCAAGGGCATGAGCGAGACGGCCACGACAACACAGGGGCCAGCCATAGCTAATGCTGTATACAACGCAGTAGGGGTTAGGATTAGGGGAGATCAGCTAACCCCACAAATGATACTGGAGGCGATTGTAAAAGAAGGAGGGATGTGATTGAAGTGGTAAACATGGAGATTTTTAAAAATGAAGTGCATGGAAGAGCTCAATCGCCAGTAAGCGAGTGGTGTGCGGAGAAGGGGTATTCCCAGCATTTCAATGCAAAAACGATTCAGGGCGCCGTCTTCCTCTTACACCACCATAAGGGAGCAGCAAAGATTATAGCCGGTAGCGTTGACCTGATTGGTCTGATGAACAGCAAGTTACGGTTACCTAAAGCAGGTGTTCTACAGGGGAGTTACCAACCCCCAACAGCACTCGGGTAAGAAACGGAAAACCTGGCGGAAAGGTTGAACAGATACCCCAAGAGGTTTCGCGAAAAATATTTGTCAGGATTTAGTTATGATTGTTATCGAAGAGAAGTGTACTGGTTGCAAGAGGTGCTTAAGAGAGTGCCCTCTGGATATAATTAGTCTGGATGAGTGCAAAGTCACCATATCTGAAGACTGCACTAACTGTAGAGCGTGCAAGAAGGTATGTCCGGTAGATGCCCTGGTCGAGGAGGAACAACCCTTTGCCGAATCAATAAAATGTTTTGCGTGTCCTATTCATTGCCAGATAAGAATGGGTAAAATGGGGGTATGCCGGCGCTTTATAAACCGGGATGGCAGTCTGATTCGGAATACCCATTTGCACTCATTAGGAGAGCTCAGCGAAATCATAGGTATGAGTCCCGAGAGCTACATCGACCGACCCCTTATTACGGCTGTCGGGGCAGGGTCAACTTCTCCTGACTTCAAGCCCGCGCCGTACATTGTCCATGCTAATGTGGATGATATAGACGTGGTGACTGTAGTGTCAGAGGCGCCATTGAGTTTCACAAGCATGCTGATCAAAGTTGACACGGAGGACTACCTTGGGGAGGAGGGCGCTCCGGTATTTGCAGGTACCCCAGAGGTGGCACCATGCACAGAAGCATGTCCGGCCGGAATAGACGTCTCGAGCTACGTTCGCCTGCTCTCTGCCGGCAGGTATGACGAGGCTCTGGCAGTAGTTTGTGAGAAGATTCCCTTCCCCAGTGTCTGTGGACGGGTGTGCATGCGTCCCTGCGAAAGCAAATGTCTGCGGACCCAGTTGGGCGGGCCAATCGCGATTCGAGCGCTCAAGCGCTTTCTGACTGAAGTATGCTTAAGAATACCGGTAAAGCTAAAAAATGCCGGGTCGACGAATAAGCGGGTTGCTATTATAGGAGCAGGCCCCGCCGGTCTGACGGCAGCATATTACCTGAGCAGGCTTGGCCATAGTGTCACGGTATTTGAAGCAGCTCCGGAAACTGGTGGCCTGCTGCGCTACGGAATCCCCGAATACAAGTTGCCAAAAGAAACACTCGATAACGAAATCAGCTACATTCAGCAGTCAGGAGTGGAAATAGAGACGAATACCCCGGTGCGGGACCTCAGCTCTCTCTTCAGTAAGGGCTATAAGGCCGTCTTCCTGAGCTGTGGTGCTGGCTTAAGCCAGAAGATGCGCATTCCGAATGAAGGTGCCAGCGGCGTTCTTTATGCCCTCGATTTACTGAAGCAGGTTAATTCCGGCGCAAAGGTTAGCCTCGGTGATACGGTGGCCGTTATTGGCGGTGGCAATGCGGCTATTGATTCCGCCAGAGTAGCCAAGCGTTTGGGGTCCAGGGATGTCTCCATTATCTATCGCCGCTCACGGGCTGAAATGCTGGCTTTGCCCGGTGAAGTGGAGGAGGCAGAAAAGGAAGGGATTAATATTCAAGTGTTGGCCACTCCAACTGAAGTCCTGACTCAGAATAACCGTGTTGCCGGTATCCGCTGCATCAAAACGGAACTGGGTGAACCCGATGAGAGCGGGCGGCGGCGTCCGATACCGATTAGGGGTTCAGAGTTTGACCTGGATATAAATAACGTCATTATAGCTATCGGTCAGGTAGTGGATAAGTCTATGCTGCCCGATGGGCTTGAATACTCCATCCGGGGAACCGTCGCTGCTGACCCTTCTACCTTAGAGACAAATATTGACGGTGTTTTTGCCGGTGGTGATGTGGTAACGGGTAGTACATCGGTTATCGAGACTATAGCGGCCGGACGTCAAGCAGCCAGCTCTATTGATAGATACCTTGGCGGGAAGGGTGACATAGATGAGGCGCTGACGGTAGCCGATGAGTCCTTTGCGCCATTAGATGTCTTGAAGCCGCCAGAGGAAAAACGGTTTCCAATTCCGTCACTGAGCGTTGATGACAGAAGCAGGAGCTTCCTGGAAGTGGAGCTTAATTACCCTGAGCAGATTGCAATCCAGGAGGCAAACCGATGCTTAAGGTGCGACCTGGAAACTCAGGTAAAAGCCGGTAACGTTATCACCGAGCAATACGGCTCCAAAATGCTGTCCATAGGTGGACCTGCCATCCTTACGAAGAAGGGCGGCAGTACCGTTGCCAGATTAATGGTGGATATTGCCGGCCGAAAAGAGGTTACCCTAAAGGTTAAGGACGGAGCTTCTCTGAGGTTAAAGGTTGGCGAGCCACCGTATATTGATGACAGGCTTATCGCTAAGAAGGCCGTCGGTTGTGGAAGTGCCTGTGCCGGCTTGTTTGCCTACTATTTCGCTAAGGCGGCCGATGAAGTTATAGTCATCGACCGTCACATCACAAGCTTATTTACAAAACATGAAGCTGGCCGGACACTGGGTGTCAGATATAGTGGCGTAAAACTAAGGGGTGTGGAGAGCACGCCTGGAAGATACTTCAATATTGCCAGCCCGGGTAACGGATGGGGAGGAACCAATATCGAGGACCCCCTTGATGTTATAGACTGTGTTGATATGGACATCGCCTGGCCCGAGATGAGAATCCTGATTACTGATTCGTTGGGGCAGAGAACGGCTTTGTATGAAATGGATGAAGCAGGAAGGCTGGCTCAAATCAAGCTTACTCCGGAAGCGGAAGAAGCTATTGGCAGAATATCCGGTAATGCTGAGGATTCAGTAGTATCGGCGATTTTTATTGCCGGAGCTGGCGGCAGCTCCAGGGGGGGTGTAGTCAGCAATCCGGTGAAGTTAACCCGGGCAATACATGAAAGCAGGGTTAGCCTGACCATTGGTGGTGCCCAAGTCTATGTGCTGCCGGGAGCGGGAATCAATTTCCTCGTGGATGCAAGCAGATTGGCACCGGGCGCTATAACGTGGATTCCGACGCCGGCAATTGTGTTTCCCATAGAATATACGATGCGTCTGAGCGATTATCTGGAGCTGGGTGGATACAAAGAATCAATCGAGGCATTAAAGGAATCTTAGTTTACCAAAGTGGCAAAAGTACAACTACTACGAGAAGGTGTAGCTTTAGTTGACTCCGGACCATTGTACGCCAGTATCCACGCTTCTACAAAAGGGCATCCCCTCTCTGAGGCCGCTATGGATGGAGGCCAGTATGCATTGGGAATTTTAGAACAACTGGCTCCATTTATACCTGTTGTTAAGAGAAAAAGCAGCACGCTGCATACTGAAACCAGCTACCCGCAGGCAGTAAATGATATGATATTGGCCACCCAGGCAGTAGAGGACCCCGATTTTACTCCGTTAGCAGCTGTTGCCGGAGCAATTGCCGACCTGGTAGCGGACTATCTTGCCGCGACCACGAATGCCACGAAAATCATGATAGACAACGGGGGTGACATCTCAATTCGCCTGCGGGGAGATGACCAGGTGCGAGTTGGCCTCCGCCTGGATGTTGCGTCTAAGCGAATAGACTACGTATTATCTGTGGAAAGGGACTGCGGGATTTGTACCAGCGGGTTTGGAGGACGCAGTTTCACCCTGGGTGTTGCCAACGCCGTTACTGTTTTAGCTGAACGTGCCGCACTGGCCGACGCGGTGGCAACCTACCTCGGAAACAAAACCACTGTTGACTCGCCTAACGTTGAGAGGGAGTGGGCAGAAAACATAGACCCGGAAACTGACATACCAGGGAAAAAGGTTACCACGTACGTAGGCGTTATTTCAGAAGCGGAAATACAACAGGCGTTACAGAATGGTTGGGAGGAAGCCCTCCGACTCATCAACAGAGGTACTATTTGCGGGGCTGTCATTGCTGTAAAAGGCAATATTGTCACTGCTGGCATGCCACTACAGCCGATAAGAGGTTAGCACCTGGCCCGGTGAAAGAGGGCTGTATTTTAAGGAGGTCTCGGTATGGCTAAGTCAAAACCTGTCGAAATTATTGGGGTTGATACTGAGACAGTAGAAAAAGATGTGGCGTTTCCGGAAGCCTATGCCTTTTATATCAAGCTCTCAAATGGTCCTGACTCTGTATGGGAAAAATATTTGGCGGAATGGCAGAATGCTCTTTACTCCATGAGAAAGGAAATAAGGGTGGAAGGAGATAGGTTGCGCCTGGTCTTTGTATATGGCGACAATATTGAGAGCTATATCAGATATGTGGCACAGCTAATAAAAAAAATAAATGAAAGGGTCGGGGAGCATAACAAGCGGGTGGAGCTCGCCGAAAAAAGAGAGATGGCGCAGCAAGAGGCGAGCCGAGATAATGAAGACGAGATAAGGAAAAAATTGAGAGAGTTGTAGCGGGGCTTCGACTGCTATGGAGCACAGCTAAACTCAAAATGATTCCGGGTGAAATTGTCAAGAGAGTTGCCCCTTCCCTTTTAGGGGCGATGGGGCATCTTCTTTCTGGAGCGGTTAATACCTTGCTTTTTCCGTATACGGGGGCAACATAGAACTTATATGCTAATACTATTGACTTTAAAAATTAACTAAAATTAACCAATTTGGGTGATTGTATAGGAAAAGAGAACGTCGCATACTAATGATTACTATTAGTCAAATTTAGAGATGAGGAAAAACTAATGCCTACCGATGTTGAAGAAAAGGTAAGAATGGATAGCTCCATGCTGTATCGGACATGGTATGACTTCAAGAAAGACTTTGAAAGGCAGGTAGGCTACGGCCTGTTAAACTGGGACTGGCTAAAGGTAAAACCAGAAGCCCCCCTACCCTGGAATGACTCTAACATGAAAACGGCACTTTCAGTATTATCACGTATTAAAAGAGCCAAAGGCTGTACAAGAGTAGCAGGCAATAAACTAGGTTCAGCAGTCTCAAATTGAGGTGGGATAATTCAGCTTTACTGATAGCGCCAGGTGAGAGATGAGCTATGGCCTGCCGGCAGAGGCCAGTATAACCCATAACAGGCGTGTAGGGAGAGAGGGCCTTAATAGAGGAGGGTACTCCGGCAGGCCACCTAAAACCGGCTGTGTTCATCTCTCACCTGGTGGTGTTTGACCCTCGAATCAGTATCAACAGGGCGCCGCCTACGGCGGCGAAAATACCGAAAACCGTAAACTGCCCCTCATTTTTACCCTGGAACTGGATATTTATATGCCTTTCCTCACCGGGTATCCCCATTAAGCATCATCGTGCTGTGTCTAAATTGATTAACTGTTCCCTTCCATGTAGAATCTGAGTGTACTAAGTTGGTAAAATTGGTGGCCCAAGGTTCATCTACATGATGTCACATGGTATATAGGGGAAATAGCACAGAGAGTAGCCCAGCTCCTTCAGCAAAGTGGAAACTATCCCGAGGCTGGGTAACAGTAATAGCCGGTGCTTTTATTATCTTTATCGCCGGTAATTTTCAATATAGCTTTGGCGCTTTTGTTAAACCTCTGGTAAACAATTTTGGCTGGTCGAGAACGGCGATATCAGTTGGTGTAACCATTAGAAGTATAGTAAGCGGCCTAACCTCTCCGCTAGCCGGTGCCCTGGGCGATAGATATGGATTTCGAAAATTTATACTGATAGGAATTGTTATGGTAGGGCTAGGCTACCTGTTAACTTCCCGTTTGAACAGCCTGTGGCAGCTTTATCTCTTCCTGGGGCTTATGACTGGCGTGGGTGTTTCTAGCTTCTTTGTTCCCATAATAGGTACAGCTACCAAGTGGTTTGGCAGTAAATCAGCTCTGGCCAATGGCATAATACTGAGTGGCTTTAGCTGGGCACAAATAATAACACCGCCGACAGCGACTTACCTCATTCTGCGATATGGCTGGGAGACATGCTTTGTGGTTCTAGGCTTGGCTGCCCTGGTGCTGGGAACGTTAGCCTGGCTTTTTGTCAGAACACCTCCAGATGCCGCAAAACAACCAGCCGAGCAGATACAGGTAGAAAAATCTAATGACGGAGAGGCGCGAGCGGCAAGCGAGTACGACTATACCCTGGCAGAAGCAGTACGAACTCCTGCCTTGTGGATTCTGTTTCTAATCCTGATGATTGTAGCCGCCTCCTACCAGCTGGTGACGATTCATATTATCGCTGCCGCTATTGACACCGGCATATCACCACAGGCAGCCGCCCTCATCCTGACTATAAGTGGCATTACCAACACGGCAGGTAGACTGGCGCTTGGTGGACTTGCCACTTTACTAGGCAATAAAAAGGTGCTTGTTATCAGTATAGCCATACAGGCCGTGACGCTCTTTTTTCTGGCTGGGACTCGTGATTTATACGCCTTATATTTTGTCGCCGCCGTCTACGGGTTAGGCTACGGAGGAGTGACCCCCATTACGGCTACCTTGACCGGCTCCTTCTTTGGAACCAAGTCAATAGGTTCCATCTTTGGCACTGTAAATAGTGCTTATACCCTGGGGGGGGCTATCGGTCCACTTCTTGGCGGGTATATTTATGATGCTACAGGCAGCTACTACATCGCATTTTTAACTGCCGCCATCGCTACGGCTTCAGTATTTATACTTTGCCTAGCGGTAAAGCCGCCACGGAAAAAGCTCCACGCCGGCTAAAACCTTACTATTCTTAAAAGTGCCAGGGGGTGATATACTACCCTCTTAATGAGGGGGTCCGCATAGAACTGCCAAGGCTGAAGAATTTGGGTTGTTTGCGGAAGGCGGAAAATGAATTACGGTTTGTTGACAACAGACCTAGGTCCTCTTGACAGAGACGGCCTAGCTACTTAGAGTATACGTTAACGAGTTATGCCCTAAATGCTGAGGATGAATAAGAAAGAAGCGTACCTTGTGCGTAAAAAAATGAGAGGAGGTGAACCAATGAGAGAGGTCTACCAGGAAACAGTCGGTTGCAACAGTGGGTTCTCGTGTGAGATGAAGAAAGGCCAGCGCATTCGCATTACCTGGGATGTTGGGGTTATGGACTTCGTCTGCTTCAATTTGCATCAGCTCACCGACCGATTCGACCAGGCAAGGACGAAGGCTAACCTGCGCAAGATGTATGTCAGCAAAGGGGATCGGCTCTACTCCAAGCTAAATCATCTCATGCTGACTATCACGGAGGATACCTATAGAGGTCACCACGACCTGGAATACGGAACATGCAGCAAGTTCTCCTTCGACGAGTGGTGGGCAAAGCGCAACGAGCCGGAAATCAAGGAGCTGTTTGAGGCAAAGGGTATCACTAAACGGGAGGACATCCAGCTCTGGGGATGTTTTGAGAATATCATCTGTGCCCTGCAGAACTATCCTATCATGCCATGTGATATTCCTTCCTCATTCAATATAGGCCAGAGCATGGACATCGAGCCCGGCACCGGCAAGTTTATCTGGCACTGGCTGGATAGGGACCGCGCTGACCCCGGTACATACATCGGAATGCGTGCTGAGATGGATTTACTGTGCGCTGGAAGTAACCATTCCGGCACACCGAAGCTTCTGCCGGATGGCGCTCCAATGAAGGTGCAGATATTCGAAGACTAACACGGAAATCAGAGAGCGGTCGTGTGAAGATTAGGGTGGATAATTGCACATTCTGGCTAAATATTACTTAACAATAGGATAAAATGTGCAAGGAGCACCCCATGAGCCTTTAAGGCAGTAATTGCTGTCTTTTGGGCGTGGGAGTTCCTTGATTTATATCGCTATTCCCTCCCAGCGAAATCCTTCCTCGAGCACAGCCCGTTGCTTCTGGATGTCATTATGGCTATAATGTGTGGCGGGAACTCGGTTGAAAGTTTATAGAAAGGAGAAAAGATATGGCAAAAGACATGCGGAGCTGGATAGGGCAGCTTGAGGAGGCAGGTGAACTTTCGACAGTCGGCGGCGAGGTTCACGTCGAGGTTGACATAGGCGGGCGTCTCTTCGAATCGAAGGATAAGGCGCTCCTGTTTGATAATGTAACGGACTATCCGGGGTGGAGAGTCCTGGGTCAGGCACCGGCCAACTGGCGGCAGATAGGGCTGGCTTTTGAGACAGATGCGCAGAATGTGGTCCCCGAATATGCCAGAAGGGTGGCCCCGGGCCTGGTCAAGTGTAAAATGGTTGATTCCGGGCCGGTCAAGGAAGTGGTATTAACCGGAAAGGAAGCCAATCTACTGAAGCTCCCAGTTCATCGAATTGCGGCAAAGGACCCGGGCCGCTTTATTGCCAGTGGGCTGTGTATTGCCAAGGACCCCGAGACCGGTATCCGAAATATGGCTATGCACCGATTGCAGGTAAAGGGCAGTAACAAGACGGGAATCTGCCTGGCACCGGGCAGACATACCCATCTAATATACGAGAAATATGAGGCAATGAATAAGCCAATGCCCATGGCGATAGTCATAGGCCACCATCCGATGTATTACTTCGCGGCACCCTATACGGCACCCCTGGGTGTTGATGAGCTTGAGGTGGCCGGAGCCTTGCTTGGTGAGCCGGTGGAACTGACCAGGTGTGAGACGATAGACCTTGAGGCTCCCGCCCATGCCGAGATGGTCCTGGAGTGTGAGATACCGCCTAAAATAAGGGAAGATGAGGGGCCATTCTCCGAGTTTACCGGTTACTATCCTAACGCACCGCAGCCAGCTCCAGTGGTTGTGGTCAAAGCCATTACCATGAGAAAGGATGCCATATATAAGGCGGTGCAGAGTGGCGCTCTCACTGAGTCCATTTTCTACAATGGGTTTCCCATGGCGGTTGCTATCTATAGAGACCTGAAGAACGTTGCCGGGTATGCTGATATAAAAAGTGTCTCTTCCAACTGGGGCTGTACCTTCAGTGTGGTGGTTAAGATGACGCCCAGGTTCTATGGCGAGGCGAAGCACGTCTTACTTGCGGCAATGTCAAGCCTCTACCATCATCAGAAGATTTGCGTTGCGGTAGATGAGGACATTGATATCTATGACCCTCAAGACGTTGCCTGGGCGATTTCCACCCGGGTTAATCCTGAAGTTGATATAGATGTTATCCCTGGCGTTCGTGGGCATCCTCTGGATAACTCTGTGCCGGAAGTGGATAAACCCGGAAATACTGTCTGGCACCGCATCGGTTCCAAGGTACTGATTGATGCCACCAAGCCGCCTACCTGTGACCCTACGGCAAGAGCCGGCTTTGAACGGGCTATGCCTCCGTCACGGAAGTAACCGCGGTATTACAATGAAACTATCGCTGGTTATGGTGTTGTTCGGCAACGAAGGTAGGCACAATGGCAGTTTCAAGCACAGGCAGCCAGGCATTAGCCTTCAGGCATTAGCCTTCAGGAATTGGCATGGACAATCCGGTCTACGAAGATAGCCCCAAATACGACTTATGGCTGAAACTAATTCTGGGTGGTGTCCTGGCACTGACGTTTGTCTTAGGAGTAGTTTTCCTTTTCGAGGATGTGGGTGCAGCTTTACTGATGTTTGGGGTAACGGTCTTTGATGTCCTGTTGTTCAGAGCGCTTTTACCACAGCGATTTCAGATATTCGAGGACAGGTTGAAAATAGTGCTGGGTGGGCCTTTCGCTATAAATATTTCCTTCTCCAACATCAGGGACGTGCGCGCAGCTCCCGGAGCCAGGGCATTAGTCTATAGGGGCATTCGGTTTGCCACTTCAACCAGGACTGTGGTGGAGATAGTTCGCCGTAAAGGCTTGAACGTGGTCATATCCCCGGCCAACCGGGGCACCTTTTTAGAGCAGCTTAAGCAGGCTCTTGAGGCGGCTCAAATTCAATCTAAACAAGCCTAGGCAGGATTAGTTCAGTCTACCAGCATGAAACAACGGTTCACTAAATAATATGAGCAAAATAGGTAATGTAGAAGACCTCCCCCGATTTATATGCAGCTACCGCACCAACTGTAGCGCCCGTGACAAGCAAGCTTCGTTCATAATTTACACTATCTCTCCAGATTATCAGCGCAGCGCCGGCCAGTCTGTCCACCGTGCTATATCCTGCAGCTCGCAAGACCTCCTGCCAAACGTCATAATCAGAGGTTTCAAGACGCTTTCTTGCTGCCATATCGCGGCTATGTGATTTTGCCCACGAGTAAAGGCTACGATTCCATTCCAGTTCATTCAGTCCATTATCTCGTCTTTCCTGGTTTATTAATTCAAACACTGCCTGTTCTACATCTTCCTCACTAATATCCGCTGTTCCCTCCACAAGAACGTTATATTGTCTGCTCAGCTCGTCATATTTTGCACCCAAATCATCGTATTTTGCACCCAGCTCGTCATATTTTACACCCAGTTCACCATACCCGGCTTGCAGTATCTCCAGTTCGCTCCTCACAACATCGTAGTTGTCGCTCAACTCGTCATACTCGGCCTGCAGTATCTCGGCTTCATCCAAATCACTCTGCAGTAACGCAAGTTGGCTCTGGGTTTCGCTTAGTTCACTGGTCACCCTGTCATACTCTTGCTGAGAGACTGCAGGGGCACAAGAGAGCACATTAAAGAGTGCCATAATCAACAACGTTGATATAATGATGATTTTTTTCATTTGTGCCTCCTTACTACCGCAACTTCATGCTGATATATCGCTCATTGTAATATGTCATATTTGTATGATGCAAGGATTTACTGCCCGGTTTCATTAATTATACATAAAAGGCTGAACGTTTTCTCAGCCCGATGAACTATGAATGTGATAGAAAGCCATAAACGATACCGCCCGGTGGATAGTATTAAAATTGGGTAGGCAGGCAGGTTTGGAAATGGTGCAGAGATATACGAGGTTTCAGAGCTCGAAGCTGCATTTTTCTACTCAGTTGAATTTAGGATGTCAATAGCGTGCTTCGCTTTCCTTTTAGCTTCAGAGATGATTTTAGCTGATTCTTCCTCAGCCTTCTTTATAGTTTCTGCTGCTTCCGTCCTTGCTTCTTCGATCATCTCATCTCGTAGTCTCTCTGACTGCTTGTCCATATTAGCTTTGATGTCTTCCCACATACTTTTAGCTTCATAATGTGCTTTCGATACTATTCCCCCTGCTGTCGCCTTTGCCTCTTCGATAATGTACTGTGCTTCTTCTTCAGCTTTACCTACAGATTTCTTTCTTGCTATCTCTTCGACCTTATGTGTGATTTGCTCGGCCTCTTTCCTAGCGCGGGCTATGATTGTAGCTGATTCATCATCAGCTGCCTTTCTGGCTTCCTTTTCTATTTGCTTAGCCTGCTGTTCAGTTTTTTGCGTGGCTTCGGCGATAATTCGAGAGGCTTCCTCTTTTGCTTTTCCATCGACCGTACCGTTTGCGCTTTCAATAATCCGTCCAGCTTCTTCGTGAGCTCTGTCGATGACCACTTGTGCTTCATGCTGAATGTTGCCTCTCAGCTTCTCAGCTTCCTCACGTGCTTTAGCGATCTGCACTAGATCAGCAATTTTTCTCCTCTGTGCCCGCTCAAGAATCTGGCTAACCTTGTCTTTAGCCTGCTCAATAACCAGCACTGCCTCGTCAATTTCCCAGTTGGTGGTCTCATCGATTTGCTGCACTAGTATCTCCTTCTAGCTTTTATGGGTTGCCCTTGTTAAGAGGTCAAGACTTCACTCTTTATTTGGCATTGCATGTAACTGTAATGCCTTACTTCATGTTGATACCGCTAGCTAACTCATTTTCTGGTTTCAAACTACCATTCCATGTCTTACAACTATATAATCTTGCCCCGACCGAATATTCGCTGGCTTTCGATTAAATGACTAGAAACCTTACTTTAAACAAACTAAAGTATCACAACCTATTTATAACGTATCGGAGTTAACAAGTAAATCCGCCATTAGGGTGTTTCCGCTCTAGTAATTTGGTATTCCCCCAAACGCAGTATAACCAGTAAAGCCAGTCCGATTGGCAGCTTTAACCGGAGCACTAGTTCCAGGCAGAATCGTTGACAGAGAAAAACTTTTGATGTAACATTTACCCATCAGGATTTTCGGGAGGTTAAGAAAGATAATGGCAAATATCACAGCAATTGTATTGAAAGCTCTGGCGCTGGCAATGGGTGTGGCGGTTGTAGTGCTGGGCATTTTGGACGCGGCCACTGTTGCCACCAGCATAACAATTCTCGGCATCGGGCTTCTGGCACTGGCACTGGCTGCCTTTATTGGGAACAGAGAGGTATATTGACATTCCGGTATGGTGAAACGCTATACCGGGTCAGTGGGGTTTGATGATAGCGTGAAGTTTTATAAGGGGCCTTTGTCATAGGTCGGTGAGGTTTGGGGATAGGTTGAGATACTAACTGTGCTTCTTCCATATTTTCCGAGCAACCATACCAATTATGACAGCTATTGCCCCAACAGCAATAAGATACAAAGCATAAAATAATGACAGGTCTGTTATCAAAGATACTATCAGGAGAATAACCCCCATAGTAAAAGCGGTAATTCCTATTACAATAATCCCAATGTAGTATTGCCCCTGATATATTCCTTCCCTTTTCCTTTTCGAGACCACTATTATCACTGTTATTCCTACTACAATTAAGATGGCTCTAACGACCCATGGTACCCAATCCATATTTATTCACCTGCCTTTCTTCACCTGGAGTAAAATGTTATTCCATATCCTTACATAATATACACACTATGTCAATTCTTACCGACAGGGGATTAGTAATTCGTTGTGCATGCGTAATCTATTAATCAATGGGGCATCTCCCCGTCTCTGCTGCTTCACATCGAGTCTGGGCTGATTGTCTGCTCTGGTATGTAAAGAGCCCCTACGATGCCCAGCGAATGAGTTCTAAGGGCAGGGATAGGTGAGTGCTTTCGGCTTTCTAGAAAGGGGCAAGGTAAATCCCCGGACTAGAACAATTCCTTTAGACCCCGTCCCGCCGTGAACATGCTGCCCGCTCCACTGATGTATTGTGTAACCCTTAGCGCTTCGGTGACCTGCTCTTTGGTAGCGCCAGCCTCCATTGCCTGCCGGGCCAGCGACATTGTGCCCTCAACCTTGCCATGAGCTGCGTCTAAAGCCATGGCGATTAGGAGCTTAAACTTTCGGGGCAGGGCACCATCGGCAAGAGCAAAATCACGATTATTTTCGATAAGCTTGAGCAATTCCGGGTCAATTCTTTTGAAAACGTCTAGAGGGTGTTCAGGCATTTCACTACCTCCTTCTAAGTCTGGCAGCATTATAGGTCAATAAGAACAAATTAGCAATCCCTCTTGAATCAGGCAGAGCATGACCGGGCGGTTCTCAGCCTGGACTACAAGAGGAAAAGTAAACCAAAAGGAGGCTTGAAATGTGATAGAGTTAAGCAGCTTATCGGGTAGAATGCAGATGCTTTATGACAATCCCGATTTCATCTCGTGCGATTGAGAGTCCAACGGGATGGGCGGAGGAGAGAGTTATGTTTGCCGGGCCTAGGGCTGCCTTATTCTCATTACCAGCATCAGGGTGATAATTAACAGCAGTATTATAATTAAGCCCATCAACCACATCAGGTAAATTGACCAGTCCGGGGCAGTCTGCTGTGATGGGGATGGCGGTAGCGGCGCTGACTCACGGATTATTGGTGCAGATGAGGAAGGAGATGGTGACACGGCTGATGATGAGGGCGGTGGTTCAGTGGTGAAGATACCAACGGCGCTCCAGTCACTGAAAGTGTCGGCGTTGACCGCCCTTACCTTCCAGTAATAGGCGGTGTCATAACTAAGGTCTATATCACATTGCCACGCCGTGCCGGGCAGAGCGTGTTCCCCACTCTTGACGATGGTGTGATTAGCCAAAGAAGGAACAGTTGATAACACTAGCTCGTAGCTGTCAGCGCCGGCTACGGCACTCCACTGGAATAGAGGTTTTAGCGGCACATCCCTGGCGCCGGCTTCCGGGCTCTGAAGCTGGGGAGAAGCTGCCTCATATCCGAGACTGGTGGTAAAGGACCATTTGGTTGACCACGGGCTTAGAACCGGCTTGGTAGCCCTCACCCGCCAGTAGTAGGTGGTATCCAGCTCCAGTGCTGGTAGCCGTGCTGAGCTTGCTTTAGTCTCACCATCAAACCCGGCAGGAACAGTGGAGAAATCAGTATCATAGTCAAGTTGCCACTGGTAAGCGGTAGCCCCTCTCAGTGTTTCCCACTCCAGTTTAATGTTCTTAGTGCCAATGCCTGGTGCTCCGCTGGAAGGCGAGGTCAGGGTGACCGGCACGGTCAGGGTATCGCTAAAGGTCATCAGCCTGGTATTATGGCTATCAATTGACCATAGTATTTCCCCCTCTAGCCATAGTCCGGTTAGAGTGGCACCGTCATCAAGCCCCCTGGTTACAGTCTCAAATTTCGGGCCCAGCGAGTATGTCGGGTTAAGGCTGCGCTCCATGCCACCGTCTGCCTTAAAATTGGTGGCATATAATGTGCCATCAGCCGCCGCTGCTGGCTGGCTGACCATGCTCCCGGTGGGGAGGCTGCTATCAATGCTTTCCCATTTGGTGCTCTTGTCAATGATGAAACGGTAGGCCCCTTCATCGGCGGTGTTGCTGGCGGCGTAAACGGTCCGGTTTGTGCTGAATTCCGGGTCAAAGGCAACGGTTATGGAGCCGGTAAGAGGTGGTGAGGCGGCCTCTGGTGGCAGCGGCTCGAAGGAGAAACCGTTATCGCTCGACCAGTAGACCCAGCCGTTGGTATTGCCTGCCAGAATAGTCTCATCTCGCTCATAGTTGGGTGACAGGGCTATGGAGTTCAGTGACTGGCTGCCGACTGCGGCGCCGGCGGAATAGGTCCAGCCGCGGTTGGTTGTATAGTAGACCAGCCCGTTACTGCCATCAAAGCTGCCGGCAAGCAGGGTGCTATCATCGACCACTGCCCAGGTATCAATATTAAATGTGTCGCCAGTATCAGGGTCGCGGGCAGTTCGGCGGGTGAAATGCTGCCCGTTGTCCTTTGACTGCCAGATGGCCGACTTGCCGTTGCTTGTTCCGGCTAGGAACACAACCTGACTGTCACTGCCATATTGTGGAGAAAGCTCAACCTGAAATATGCCGTCTACATTGGCCAATGTGCTGGAATAGACCCTTTCCCACCTGGCGCCGCCATTCAGGCTGCGCCACAGGCTGTGCTCCCCACCCCAGGTGAGCATAAACAGGGCATTGTCCCGCTCATAGCCGGGGGACGGTGCCAGGTCGAGGATAGAGCTGAGGGCAGTATCAATCAGGCTGACTTGATTCCAGGTAGCGCCGCTATCCCGGGTGGTGGAGAAGGCGCTCTCGGTGCCACTGGTGGCGGCATATGCCCGGACGCTGCCCGGCGCCATAAGCACGTGGGTTCTGGACTGTCCGGTTGGCGCTTTGCCACTCCTTGTCCAGTTTTTACCACCATCGTCGCTGTGATAGACCTGGGCACTGGCGGCGGCGCCAGCCAGTATATTGGCAGCCGCATTGCCGGTGATGGCCAGTGAAGTAACATCAACGTTGCTCAGACCATGGGCAGCGCCGATATCGAGGTCAGTGGCTGCGGATGGGTCAGGCGCATCCGCTCCGGCAATCATGTAGACATCGCCATTGTCGCTGCCGGTGTCAATGGCGGCAAACAGGGCGTCTACACCGGCATCATAGTCGCTGGGGAAGGCGATATCGGCGGAGGTGCCCACCACCACTGAAATTCCGGAGTTATCCCTGTCCAGCCTGGCGTCGCCTGTGGTTGCCCCCCAGGCGGCATCACCTACCTTGGTGGTAACGATGGTATCGCTCTCATCAGTGACCACTGCCACCAGCCGCCAGTCAGTGGTGTAGCTTGGGGAAAAAGCCACCGCATAGACATCATAGTTGCCCGGGTTGGTATCCAGCCAGCGGGGCAGCGCTGCCTCCTCATCCAGGATGTAGATACCGCCGAATTGTGAGCTGTCCGTGTCTCTGGTGCCGACGGCAATGATGTTCTGGCTGTGTGGTGGGGCAACGTCAATAGCCGTAATTTCTATGTTGTTGCTGCCCGCCCCACCCGGGTTGGCGGGTAGCGGGACAAAGCGGCTGCCGCCATCGGTGGACCGGTAGACGTCGGACGGGGTGGCATAGTAAATAACCTCGGCTTCATCGGGAGCGGCGGCAATGTCAACTATGGTGTCCTCAACCTTGCCGGTGTATGACCAGCTATCGCCACCATCGGTTGATTTGAACAGTGTGTAACTTGTGCCTGAGGGAGTGGCATAGCCGTAGAGAGTGCCATCAATGGCCATGGTCAGGTGCTGGACATCCGAGCCATCAGCCAGCACCCAGTTGCCGGCGCTGCCTTCGGTGGGAATGTTGACCCTTGACCATTTTACTTCATACGGGGCGGCGAGGCTGGTAGCCGTGGAGAAGAAGACGACCAGGCTTAGCGCCAGGAGCAGTGCCGTGGCAAAAATTCTTTTTGCCATGTGGCGAATTTTACTCTTGTTAGAGACCAAAGTCAAGGGGAAGGGGAATTGGTTTTTTAAGAGGGGCAAAACCCTGAAGCAAAATGAGAGGAATACATCTCCCTATCATGGGATTGCCACGCCTTCGGCTCGCAATGACACAGGAAAAAAAGGCAATGACAGGAAAAAAAAGGCGATGACAGAAAAAAGAGGCTCGCAATGACACAGGGGATAAAAGGCAATGACAGGGAAAAAGAGAGAGCCCCCGAAGTGGGGGCTCTCTCGGAATCAGGCGTTAGCCCTTGGTGCTAGACTGCCCGTCTGGTTCTAACGATGAGGACAATCAGAGCAATCACCAGTACTCCACCGATGATGACTATCACCCAGATCCAGGCCGGAGTTATCGGCGCTGGTGCCGGGGGCACCGTTACCACTGGTGGTATATTAACAATGACATCAGGAGGTGTCACCGTAATATTTGGTGCTGGTGGTGCCGGTGGAATGTTTACCTGCACCGGTGGCTGCACCATTGCTTCCGCGATAGAGAACCGGCGGGACTCAGACCAGCCACTCTTGAACGGTTCGCCGCTTTTGACCCTGATTCTCCAGTGGTAGATGGTGTCGAAGTTCCAATCAAGGTCGAAGGGGTCAGAGCGGAAAGGCCCGACGACCAGGCTTATCACATCGCCTTCATCGCCGTCCTCGCCAACAGTCTCGGATAGTACTACCTCGTCAAAACCGTCGTCGAAGGCAACCTCTATCTGAAAGTCATCGACGTCGTCAGACGGACTCTCCCAGATGAAGGTTAACATCACCGCCCGGCCGGTTATCGGGTTAATCGGGACGGTGAAGTCCGCGTCAGGCGAAATCAGCGTTGGCACCGCCGATGCCAGGGTATCGGTGAAGACCATAACGTCAGGACCGCTTGTGGAGTCACGGTCAATGGCATATATCTTGATGCTGCCCGGACCGACCGTCAGTCCTTGAGGGGCAGTGCTGAAGTCGGCGTCCACTTCCACAACGTCAAAGCCAAATGTAGGGCTGATGGAGCGGATGAGAGCGCTCTTGCTCTCGTTGGATGAAACCGCATAGAGGACACCGTCCACCAGGTCTATACCGGTGACGTTGTGCTCGTACAGAGCCTTATCAGCATAAAGATCAATCAGTTCCTTCCAAGAGGTGCTGTCGCCAATCTCCCAGCGTTCGATATAGGAAGTGGAAGAGCTACCGTTATAGGTGCCGGCGTAGATGTAGTCGCCGTCATCCAGGCCGCTGGCTGTAATCGAGACATTGTCAGCACTTCTGAGCACCTTGCTGATGTCGTCCCAGCTGGAGTTGCCGTCAGAGGAGTAAGCGACATGGCCATCTTCACTGCCGGCTATCAGCAGGTCCTCGCCCAGGCTGCGGAGGGAAAAGCCGTTGTCGAGCCCGGTGGACTTATCGTTACCCCAGGTAAAGCCGGAGTTGGTGGACTTGGACACCTCGCCGTTACCACTTTCGATGATATAGACAACATCTCCGTCAGCCTCTACCGCCATGTCCTGAGTGTCGTACTTGCCGGCGCGGGTCTGCCACCTCTCCAGGCCGCCAGAGGAGCTGTAGTAGATGGTCTTGGAGCCTCTTTCGGCTATGTAGATAACGTCAGGGTCATCCGGCGCGAGGCGGATAATGAAGTCTGTTTTGCTGTCAAGGGTGAGCACCCTCTCCCAGTCTGATGCCGAGCGCCATATGCTCAGGTCTGACCCATCGTCGGTGGCCATGAACGTGACTTCGCCGTCGGCTGAGATGGCAAAATCGTTCATATCGCTGATTTCGGTATCGATGAGGCTGATGTCGTTGAATGCCTTGCCGTTGTCCCTGGAGATGGCGAAGGCGCTCTCATCCTCCGAGGTACCAGCCACCACGTCGGAGCCTACCCAGGCAACCAATGTCATTTCGTCCTCCCCGGTGGTGTTAATGCCCGGTCTCTTTAGGGAGGAGGCAGATGACACTGTCGGCGAGCTTCCCGTGGGGTCATCACTGCGATAGACGACATTGCTGTCGTAGCGCCCGGCGACGAGGTTCGTCCCGTCATAAGCCACGCTGTGGATTTCTACCTCATCCTTCAACTCCTTATCGGAGTCATCATCCATGCGGTAGATGCCACTGGCCTCTATAGCAGTGGTACCGCCATCGATAGTCAAGCCTACGAAGGCGAGACGCATGGCGTCATCGCTGCCCAGATATTCGGGGTCAAGCGTGATTGACCCCGAGGTCAGGTCGGTAATGCCGACGTCACTGACAATGGTCGCCGGGTAGCCGTCGAAGACATCGTCATTCCACAGATTTTGGTTGTAGCTGTAAATCTCCAGCATGACCTTGTCAGTACCACCGGCGCCATCGTCTTGCTCAGTGACGACGAGCAGGACCTGGTCTCCGGCGAAGTTGGGCGAAAAGGCGAGAGCGGCTGCCGTCGAGTTTGCCGTGTTAGCCGAAAGGAAAGAAGGGTCTTCATCCCAGATATCTTCCCAGCTTGGTGACGCGTCACCATATTCCCAGGAAAAAACTTTGGCGCGAACCCCAGTGTCCTCAACGGCAATGGCGATATAGTTTGAGCCGCCGCTTTCCGGGGAGATGGCAATGTCGTTGATGATATCAATATCAGTACCGGTCACCAGCTCGCCCCATGTGCTGCCGCCGTTAGTGCTGATATAGACCTCATCGTCGTCGGCAACCATAACCACGATGTCATCATCGTCTGGAGCAATGGCAACAAGCTGGGCGGGGGAGCTGCCTGGATTTGTCTTCTTCACCCATGTCGCACCGCTATCGGTTGACTTGTAGAGGTTATTGCCTTCAGAGTCAGCAACCCAGACGGTCTCGCCATCCCCAGAGACAGCAATGTCACTGATATCGGTACCTGAGGCGAGTATATTATCGGTGTCGCTGGGAGTAGTCACATCCGTCCAGGATAGGGTGCCGGCTGACACCGGTGCCACCGCAGCCACCAGGCTGCCCAGCAGCATCAGGGTCAGAAACACCCCAATTATAGTTCTTTTCTTTTTCATCGACTTTTATTTTTCCTCCTTAAATGAATATCCCACATCCCCATAAATGAAAGTATATAACCATTGTCCCTTCCTTAGATATGGAGACAAGGTAAGTCTAAAGCTGTTGACGAGTCAAATTAACTCTTCCCCTTGCGGGCTCCGGCCATAACATCACCTCCTCTCTTGCTCTGGTCTGCTTCAAGGCAACCAGAGCTATACTCCATTTATAGCACAAAATATCTATTTGTCAACCCCTAAAGCCGAAATTAACATAAAATATTTTTCAGGGGCACTCAATCGCTTGCTTTCCAGGCTCAAGAGCCGCCACTGTTGAGTGAGCTTCAGGCACAATTCCTAATCACTATAACACAAAAAATCGTTTTGTCAACCCCCATTGAGGGGAATATTTTAAAACCTCACCCCCTCCAAGTCTATATGATGTGGTGACCTCACCCCCTTAGTTTTATTTGGTGACTCCATCCCCCCTTAATCCCCCTTCCCCTTATCAAGGGGAAGGGGGAATGGATGTGAAAGAGAGGCAAAGCCTCTATTTGTCTCTCCCTGAAGATACTCCCATTTATCACCCTATCCTTCTGTCTGATGTGTCATTGCGCGCCCTTCTCTGGAAGGGCGCGGCAATCCCATGATAGGGAGATGTATTCCTCTCATATTGCTTCAGGGTTTCACCCCTCGCGATGACAGGGAAAAACGATGGGGCTTAGGCTTTATTTGTCTCCGCTTACTCCATGGCACTAATCAGGGTGTTTAAGAGGGGCGAAGCCTCCGAATATGCTCGAAGGGAGTCAAAGAGGGACGAAGTCCCTCACCCATGCCGGGCAATACTCGATAAAACACAAAAGGGGGTACCGTAACATGCACCAGTACCCCCTTTGTTTAGACTTAACGGAAGACTACAGCGAGATAACCTTCACCCGTTCGTATTTGTAGGTGTCCCCGTCTTTGACCACCTTCCACACCTCAAAGTCACCGGACACCCGGTCACCGTTAGCACTTAGAGTTATCGAGCCGCTGACACCGGGGTAGTTACGGGCAATATTTCTTACCTCAGCCGCAATCTGGGCAGCATCATCGGCGCCAACCTTTTCTATCGCCTTAAGTACCATCATGGTGGCATCATAGACGGTATCACAATAGACTCCGGGTGGTGCGCCAAATTCCGTTTCAAAAGCGGCGGCAAACTTATCAAAGGCGGCCAGGCCTTCAGGAGCGGTAAGCCTGGTGCCAATAACTGCTAGTGCCATAAACTGGGCGGTTTCAGCCACTTCCAGCGTGGCTTCAGCATAGGTACCCTCAGCGGCTACCCACTGGATATTGTCCAGCCCCAGTTGCAGGGCCTGCTTGTAGACTATCTGAGAATCATCGTGATAGCCAACATGAATGACGGCATCAGGATTCCGGTCCTTGAGAACCTGTAGCTCGGTGCGATAATCCAGCTTGGCCGGGTCGTACTTCAAGGTGGCTAGAATCTCTGCCTTTCCAGCCAGATCCTTGGTGACGGCGTCAGCCACGCCGACGCCATATTGATTATCCATGACGAGTACGGCGACTTTCTTATAATTGCCTTCCACAATTAGCTGGGCCATAGCCTCTCCCTGAAGCAGGTCAGTGGGAGCAGTACGTAAGAAGAACTGCCGCCAGTCCTGGTCAGCTATGTCAGGTGAGGTAGCCGAAGGCGAAAATAATAAGACCTGGTTTTCCAGAGCATATGGACCGGCAGCCAGTGACGCCCCGCTAATCATGGGCCCAATTATCACATTTATGCCGTTCACCTCCACCAGCTTCTTGACTGCTTCAAAACCGCTAGAGGGGTCCGTTTTACCGTCATCCACGATTAGCTCCACCTGGGCACCATTAATACCACCAGCTTCATTAACCTGCTTGACAGCCAGGACGATACTGTCCCTTAACTGGCCGCCAATCCCTGCCAGAGCTCCGGTGAGGTCCATTACGGCACCTATTCGAATATTTTCAGGTGGCGCTGGTGTTGGCGCTGGCGCTGGTGTTGGCGCTGGCGCTGGTGTTGGCGCTGGCGCTGGTGTTGGGGCTGGCTTAGCACAACCGCTGAGAATCAAGCTGCCAAGTACAATGATTGTTATTAACACATAGATGAACTTTCTCATTCGTCACCTCCTGTTATAGTGTGCTCTAGTTTAGAGCGTAAAGCTCTTGTTTGTCAATAGCAACCGGCGTTTAGTTTTTAAAGCCCAGGTAGCGCCGTTTGGCATCATCGTCAGAAAGGATACTGGCAACATCGCCCTCCATGACGCAAACGCCATTAACCAGGACATAGGCTCTACTGGCAAAATCCAGGGCCATTTTCACATTCTGTTCAATGATAATCAGGGCAGTGCTGGCTTCTCTTATAATCTTAAGCTTTGCCAGGATGATGTCAACTGACTTGAGTGACAATGACGCTAGTGGCTCATCAAGCATCAGTACTTTAGGCTTTGCCATCATTGCTCTCGCAATTGCCAGCATCTGCCTCTCACCACCGCTCAAGCTCCCGGCATAAACCTTTTTTCTCTGCTCAAGCTCAGGAAACAGGCGGTAGATTTCGTTAATATCATCTTTGATTGACTTTTTATCTCGTCTTACAAAGGCACCCATTTCCAGGTTTTCCAGAATACTGAGATTGGTAAAGACATTATCGGTCTGAGGAACATAGCCTATACCAATGCCCACGGCCCGGTCCGGGGTTATGCCGGTAATATCCTTGCCCTGATAAACTATAGTGCCCTCAATAAGCCTGGCAAAGCCGAGCAGGCTCTTTAAGAGGGTTGATTTACCGCTTCCATTGGGGCCGACAATAGCTATAGTTTCGCCTTCATCTACTGTAATTGAAATTCCGTCGACAATGACGACATCGCCATAACCGGCTTTGATATCGTTAGCCGCAAAAACTGGCGCCATTTACTTACCTGCGCCTCCTATATATACTTCATAGAACTGGGGGCTGTTTACTACCTCCTCTGGCTGGCCTTCAAGTACTATTCTACCTCTATCCATTACATAAACCCTATCGGCAAACTCCATTAAGAGCTCCAGCCGGTGCTCAATAACTAGACAGCTTATGCCGCCCTGGCGTAAATGCTCCAGCTTTTCAAAGATTTTTTTCCCAAGGACCGGATTAATGCCGGCTACCGGTTCGTCCAGCAGTAACAGTTTTGGCTCGGCAATAATAGCTCTGCCTATCTCCAGGAGCTTCTTCTGCCCCCCGGATAGCTCTCCCGCCGGGGAAAAGGTAAGGTGGTCAAGCTCCAGAAGTTCAAGGACTTCCATTACCCTGTCAACGATTTCTGCCTCCTGGTTTTGCCAGCCCTTTCTGAGGAGAACGCTATTGAGCAGCTTATCACCTCTATTTCCTCTGGCTGCCAGAATCATATTATCCAGTACGCTCAGCTGGAAGAAGAGCCTGGGTATCTGGAAAGCGTTAACTATACCTTTGTCATAGATCTGGTGAGGAGACAGTTTATCAATGGGCTCGCTATTAAAGAGGATACTGCCAGTATCGGCTTTATGAAGTCCAAAAATAGTGCTGAGCAGCGTGGTCTTGCCACACCCATTAGGACCTACCATCCCCACAATACTGTCTCTGGATATGTCAATACTGGCTCTGTTGACGGCACACAGCCCGCCAAAATTTTTGGATACTTCCCTCACCTTTAAGAGCGGTTCAGCCATTTTAAAGCCCTCTTGGTGCCTGATGTTTTAATTTTGCTTTCCTTAAGCAAGCCACTCGGCCGGTAGAGCAGGATAACAATAATCAGAATGCCGAATAATATAGATTGTACATTATTGGGGTCGAAAGGCAAAGCAATATAGTCCTTGATTATGGTTGTGCCTCTTTCAAAGAGCTGGACCAGTACTGCTCCCAGGATAACTCCACGGTTATTGGCCGGGCCGCCCAGGATAACCATGATCCAGATGGTAAAAGTAAGTATAGGCAGGAACATTTGAGGGTCAATGTAGCCAATATACTGGGCGAACAAGGCGCCGCCAAGCCCGGCGATGGCCGAGCCCATCATGAATATCTGGGCTTTGTACTTAAATTTGTTCTTGCCCAGAGCGTCAGCGGCTACATCATCTTCTCTTATGGCTCGTATTATTCTGCCGTAAGGGGAGTTGACCAGATACTGGACAAAGATAAAAACGAGGGTCAGACAGAAAAAAACCAGTCCTATATTAGTCAGGACGGTTACTCCATAGGTGACGTCCTGCAGGTTAATGGCCCGAGGCACAGTGATGCCCCAGACACCGCGCGCAATCCAGCTCTCAGCTTTAATGATGATTCTGATAATCTCGCCAAAGGCCAGAGTGACTATGGCAAGGTAGTCTTCCCTCAGCCTCAGTGCCGGCAGAGAAACGAGCAGGCCGAACAGGCTAGATATCACGGCACTCAGTATTAAAGTAAGAATAAAGTGGACACCGGCTTGAGCCAGCAACGTATAGGCATAAGCGCCAATAAGAAAGAAGGCAACCTTACCAAAGTTCGCCATACCGGTAAAGCCGAATTCCAGGTTAAGGCTCAGGGCGACTATGGCAAAAATACCAATGAAAACAATAACATTCAGGCCATATATAACAAGCGGGTCCAAAATCAAACTCCCTTTTAATTTCCTTTAAATAGCCTGGTTAATCCTTGCGGTCTAAGAAGCAATACCAGTATCAATATTAAGAAGGGTATTGCTAGGCGGTACTCCGTGGACAGTCCCAGTTGAACCAGAACAACTACCCCTATGTTTTCCCCCAGGCCAATGATGAAGGCAGCTAAAACAGCTCCGTAAAAACTGCCAATGCCGCCCACTATGGTAACGGCAACGGTAGACAGCAGGATATCCCACCCAAGCAGTGGCGAGAGCCTGGTCTCGGCAGCTCGAAACAACCCGGCAACACCAGCCAACCCCCCACTGATAAACCAGGTTATCAGCAGCACACGGCTGGTATTTATGCCTGATGACAATGCAAGCTCGACATTGCTTGAGGTTGCCCGGATGGCTTTACCTATCTTGGTTTTGACGAGAATGAAGTGCATGGTTACGGCTATGGCTACCGCAGTGAGGATAAGCCATAGCCAGATGGCATTAATACGTACCGGGCCAACTTCAAAAGATGGCCAGATGATGTTAAAGAATAAAGGTGCCCAGCCCCAGATCTCGCCGATGCTGTGCCTGATTATAAAACCGAGCGCTAAAGCGGCTATCATCAGGTGTACTAGATTGGCACCACGCCTGGCAAGCGGTTGGAAAATCCCCTTGTAACTTAAAAAACCTGTCAGCCCCGAGGATATAAAGGCGGCCACGAACGCCGCCGGAAAAGGCAAGCCGAGTTGCTCAACCACAAAATACCCCATATAAGCGCCAAGAGTCATAAACTCGGCATGGGCAAAATTAGGGAATCGAGAAAGCCCGTAGACCAGGGTAAGCGCTACCGCGGAAATCAGATACAAGCTCCCGGTAATACCAGAATTAAATAGAACCTGAGCCCAGTTAGTCACCTGTGTAATATAACATAAAATACGGACTGCGAAAAGTTAAAACCGGTAGAGATTTTATGAGGAAAGTGGCAATGGCACGACAACTAGTTCTTGCTTTATAATTAGGTGAGCTTAAAATATATCCGGTCTATATCAATATGGGTGAATTTAGCTACAAACTGGTATCAAACGATAGAGAATTGAAATCTGCCTTTGAAATAAGGAGACAGGTTTTTGTTGAGGAGCAGGGCATATCAAAAGAACTAGAGTCAGATGAGCATGACAGGGAAGTGCTGCATATGGTGGTAAAGGACGAGGAGAGAATTATCGGCACTGCCAGGATTCGCTTCTTGGCTACTGGTCAAGCAAAGCTGGAGAGGATGGCTGTCTTAAAACATTTCCGCAGAAGAGGTGTCGGGAGGGGCATTATTTCCTTTCTGATTGAAGAATCAAGGAATAGACAAATAGGGCAAGTGCTTCTCCATGCTCAGTACTCAGCTGTTGCTTTTTATAGGTCATGCGGCTTTGAGGAATCGGGTTCGCCTTTTTGGGAAGCGGGAATCAGACACGTAAAGATGAAGAGAAGAATTTGAGCTGAAAAGACCCGGTAACCTGACTATTTCAGATACGGGGAACGGCAAGAGGGTAATGTACTGGCAGCTTCAGGAGGTATTATTGCTGCCTTTGCGTGCAAATAATGACCACTTTCATACCTTCACTTTCATACCTTTTTAAACGTTGGTTTGTCTCGTTTCGGGTTTAGCTATGAGAAAGATACTGATAAACATGATGGCAGAAGCCGCTAGAAAGGCCATAATATAGCTATTTTGGGCATCAAAAACCAGGCCTCCCATAGCCGGTCCGATGGCTGCTCCCAGGGCGAAAGCGGTTTGCATTGTTCCTATTATTAAACCAAGGTTGCTTCCGGCAAAATTATCAGTAATAAATATGACAACCACGGTACTGAGACCCCCCCAGCCAATACCGTAAATCAAAGCAAACAGATAAAGCATCCACAAATCCTTAGCCCAGACTAAAAATACCAGTGCTATAAATAAAAGTAGCGCACCTATCATGCCTGGTACTTTACCGCTAACGATGTCCAAAACTCTTCCGGTTAATACTCTGGACAGGATATTTGCGCCACCAACAATACTGATTATGGTTGCCGCTTTAATGGGGTCAATACCAATATCAGTAGCATGAGGAACAATGTGAGTCCAAACCAGGTGTAAGCATGTAGACATAAACAACCAAACGACATAAATAAGCCAGAAACTCTTTGTTCTCAGTGCTTCTGATAGAGACAGGCCGTCCCGTTGTGGACGTTTGCCGGTCTCCGGCACCGCATTAATATTTGTGCTTGATACTTCGCCGTTAGGCAGAGCATGAATTTTAGCGGGGTTGTTTACTAATATGAGTGATAGCGGAATTGTTACGGACCAGGCAACAAAACCTAAGACAACGTATGACATGCGCCAACCAAGGTTGGCAATAAGATAAGCAGCAAACGGCGCTATGACCATTGGCCCCAGTCCGGTTGCCGATGAAGTAATGCCCAGGACAAACCCTCGTCTCTTGTCAAACCATCTCTTAACTGTGGTGACGGCAACTGGCATTGCCGCGCCGGTGCCTAAAGCTAATAAGAGGCTGTAGGTTACAAATAGTTGCCAAGTTGAGCTAGTTTGGCTAGCTAATAACAGGCTAAAGCCGGTTAACAGTCCCATTGATAGAGCAACAAGCCTGGGGCCGTATCTGTCTAGAATCCAGCCGACACCTATGGCAGAGATGGCGGAAAGAATCATAAAAGAGGAGAAAATTGCTGAAGTCGTCGCTCGATTCAAAAAGAATTCACTGGCCAGCGGTTTAAAGAATACGCCAAAGGAATTACGAGTGCCGACCATAATAGTTGAAATAATTATAAGGGCAGCTACAATAATCCAGCCATAGTATACCCGGTTATTAATCCATATAAATAATTGCAATATCCAACCTGCCTCTTAGCAAATTAAGACCTGCAGGCACTGCGGCGCCAACCTCCCATTTACTCCGTGCCCATTGTTCCTGGAGAGCAATTGAGACTGTAGATATCCGAGTGTGAGCTAAGTTCGAATAGCGTCACACAGAGTGGACAAGTTCGGTGGCCTTTATCCCTTTTGTTGCTTCATCAAATTCTCGGAACCAGTTATCAAAAGAGCCATAATCTTCTCTGGCAGAGAAAAAGAAGAATGGGGCTTTGCCCAGTGCATTACGCACTAAATCCTGGTACTCGTGGAGTCTGCGTTCAGTTATGTCTTTATCTTTGATTGCAGATGCTGCCACCGTCCCGGCAAACTGTCCCTGTATTATGCCATGAATGTTTCCGGCACCACCTGACGCATCTCCTATGAATATGATGTTTTCCTTGACCATGTTCTTGAAATATACTCCATATTTTCCGGAAGATGCCCTGGCATATCCACTGACCTCCAGTGGGTACGCATTTTGAATCTTGCGAGAGACAGTGTTGTCCTGCCTTTCTCTTAATTCATGAAAGGTTGGGGAAACTGGAAGACTAAGATAACACAAGCCTTTACGATGAGTGAAGAAGCATTTATTATTCAGGATGGGGTCAGAAGATAGATAATGTTCAATTTTTCCGGTAGATACATCTGCATTTGCGAGCAGATAACTTACCCCTGACCGTATTTCTCCTATTTCACATAATCCTTCGCTGACCGCGAAACCACTGCTTGAAGACCTGATTCCATCTGCACAAATGAGGATTTGTCCTCTGGCACTCGGAATAATGTCGGAGCTAGTTTCAATCCCTTCTACTTTACCTTCCTTTCTAATGAGTTTTGTAACTTTAGTTTTGAGATATAGGCTAGCCCCAGCCTGTACAGCTGACAACGCTATCTCCTTATCCAGGATGTCTCTCCGAAGAACATAGCCTCCCAGTGTGCTCGTTTCTATGAGCTCTCCAGATTCGGCATGACATACCCTGTATTCTTCCACTTTGGTCCATGAGACTGCTTTGCCTATGGCATCTATGAGGGATTCTGCAAAATCGGACTCCATGAGCCATCCCGGGTCATGTCTCGGCCATCCGATTGCGCCATGTTCTTCGAAGATGGCGACCCTGCATCCTCTCTTCGCAGCTGTCAAAGCAGCATAGCAGCCAGCCGGACCTCCGCCAATCACTATTACATCGAAATCAATCATTCTCCTCTCCTTCCATCTGATGTTCTTATTGACCTGCCGCCATAAATTGTACCGGCTTCCAGGTTAGTATCACCGGCACAATTACTGACATTATCGCTTCTGGAGCAGGCGGCCGATAGCGTAGCGTACTATGCGGTCGAACCTGATTGTACTCCCCCCGCCGTACCTCAATCAATATCTTTGCCTCGGATTGAGCAGTGAATATTTCCCAGTGCAGAAGCCCGTCCCCTACTTTGCCGTCAAGGCGACGAGAGCGGAGACCTGGAATAAGTGTCCGACTTAAAGCATATATACTAATAATAAACCTTAACCCGGACGCTGCCTCCAGCCTTACCCATGCATTGCCGACAGTAGCAGCAATACCCTGACTTTCATCCCTAATTCCCGTGCAGGATTATTCGTAGCCGGTAGTAATCTGGCTCACATATCCGCGGTTGTCGCACACATACGTGCCTTTGGTCGTTCTGCCCCGAATGTAGTTTAGGTCAGGGTTGCCATCACCGTTAAAATCATGCAGGAACAGCACATAACCGACACCTGCTTTGCCGTGCTTAGTGGTCACATCGGGGAAACGATGCATATCGCTGGTAGGGCCTTCGACTGGATGGGGTATGTTGCTCAGATTGTTGTTTCTCATAATGAACCAAACGGCATCCTGAACTTTCTGAAGCTCCTTGAGGGCCTCCTGCTCGGGAGCGAGGACGGTCGTTGCAGTTTCGTTAGCTGATTGAGCTGGCGCTTCGGTTGGACCAGGCTCTGGAGTTACAGGGGCGGGAGCCGGGAGTAATGAGTCAGGAGCCCCCGTACCTGGGATTCCCGGATCGAGTGGATTGGGGTCATGGGGGTCCCAGTATCCATCATCATCTGTGTCCACCTTGCTCGGATCGGTGCCAGCGGTTTCCTCCTGAACATCACTCCATCCGTCACCGTCAGTATCGAAAGCGGGAAAATCATACTGTTCAATACCTTGACAGGAGGGCAGCAACAGTAATATCGATAGGGCGATGAGGCCTATACAGGCCGTTTTCCGCTTCAACAATTCTTCCCATCTCCAACCGTATTCCGTCGTGCCCATAAAAGCTGAAACCTACATGTAATGTTCACTTCGGCAAATGAGTTCATCCTGAACCTCAGGGCTAAGAGTGACGAAGTAGGCGCTAAAACCACCCACTCTTACAACCAGGTCCTTATATTTTTCGGGATGCTTCCTGGCCTCGATGAGAGTTTCCTTATTCAGGATATTGAACTGAATGTATGTTCCCCCCTCACCGAGAAAAGTCTCTATGAAGCCAATCATCTTTTCACGTACCTCGGTGTTTTGAAAGATAGTAGTGGGAAAGGCCATATTAAGAATGCCCCCGGTTGCTTCCTTGAAATCTGCCCGTAGTGCGGATTTCATTACGGCCGTTGGGCCGTTCTTGTCCATTCCCTGCATTGGAGAGAGCGAACCGTCAGCTAGGGGCTGCCATGCTTTCCGCCCGCATGGTAGAGCTCCCATCCTCTTTCCAGTCTGAAAATGCCAGGCCTGCCCGTTGCGGTTAATAGCATAGGGATACCCAAATATATTCTTCTCTGAGAAGATTATTCCCGCGGTGAACTTGCCCAGGTCCCGGACTAGCTGGTCGACCTCGGGTATGTCATTCCCAAACTTGGGAGCCGCCAGGCACATCTGTCTTATTTCCTCACCTCGGGCACCTTCAAAATTGCCATCAATGGCTTCAATAAGCTCCTTCATGGCCAGTTTTCCACCGTCAAATACCAGTTTCTTTACTGCAATCAAGGAGTCAGCCGCCGGTATGAACCCTCGTTCTTTCACAATATACACGCTGTAGTGTGGCAGTCCTCCAGCGGCGAAGTCCGTTCCTTTTTCCAGGCAACCTGGCATGAGAGCTGATGCCAGCGGCTGGGCCCAGCTCTGTGCTTGTACAGCGTCAATTATCCGGTCACAGTGCAGGGTATTCCTTATCATGAACTCGCTTTGCTTCTTACAGGCATCATAGAATTGCTCAAAGGTCTGAAAAGTGGCAGGGTCGCCTGTTTGAGGGCCAATCTGCTTTCCCGTTACCCGGGCAACCCCGTTGTGCAAAGCCAGATCAACCGCCAGAGCAATGTTAAAATACTGTGGGATTCCCTGGCTACCGCCATCTGCCGGCACTGTTTGGGAACAGCCGGCACCTCCCCAGTCACGGGCATTCTCAAGGGATATTCCCCGACTGACCATATAGTTAGTTATGTGTTCAGAGTTTTGAAACTGCGGTACGCCACCGCCTACCTTTACATTGGTTTCAATAGACTTGCGCATTATCTCACGGGGAATACCTCTATACCAACGAATCGGAATATGGGGCTCAGCATACTTTAACAACCCAGCCATGTGCAGAATAAGGTAAGTTAGTTCATTAGCGGCATCTTCTCCGTCTCTGGTGACCCCAGCCAGAGCCATGTTCATAAAGGGGCCCTTCTGATGATATTCCCTCCAGTCTAGAGCGTGAACTCGCTCCTGCCTCGCCATATATGTCAGCAAACTGCCAAGGATGTCAGCTGCCTTCTCTAGAGTCAACCGCCCGTCATCTAAATCGCTCCTGAAATAGGGGTATAATAGCTGGTCGATAATACCGATTCCGTTAGGCGCTGCGATACCGTTTTGCAGAAGGAGTGCCAGGTGAATAAAAACAATTACTTGGCAGGCCTCATGAAAGGTTCTCACTGGATTTGCCGGGACCCATTCGCAAATCTGAGCTATCTCCTCGAGTTCTGCCCGTCTGGCCTGGCCAGTCTCTTTAGCAGCCAGCTCACGGCTATGCTGTGCATACCGTCTGGCCAGCGTTATAGCCGCCTCACATGAGATTATGACAGCCTGCCAGAAATAAAGCTTTTCCACGTGAAAATCCTTACTTTCTGTAAACTGCCGGATGAGTTCTTCAGTCTCGTTGATGATCCCACGGAGACCAATCGTAAACACTTTTCCAAAATTGAGGTAATCCACCAATTGCGGCCATATATCGCGGCGGAAGATAGCCCCTGCCTCTATGGCGTCGTCGTACCAGCTGCCGACAACCGCCCTGTAAGTAGCCCTTGCTTGCTCAGTCCAGGTTTTCCCCTTGAAAAACTTCAGCGCCTCAAGCAGAGCTTGCCAATCTTCCGGTGTGATGGCTCCCTCTTCCACGGGCCCGCCCAGGGTTATCCGGTCCTCCGCCATCAGGGCCTCCAGGTAGGAGCCGTCGAAATCACAATAGGGGTCAGCCCCCCGGAAATACCTCGTCGGAGAGCCAACCAGCAATTCGCCGGGGTGTATGACCACGGAGATGTTCTCAGCTATCTTCTGCAGCTTCTTGGCGCTGCGTATGCTGACTGGTTCCCCTTCAGTCTCCTTCCAGGATTCCATGGCTAGCGTGATACGTTCACTGGTCACCCCTGGTTTCTCGTCAAAGAACCTTTCTCTAAAGCTCGCCAGCCGGTCACTTAGCTTTATGCTATCAATTTGGGCTAATACAGCTGAGTCGTATTTCGCCACTATTTGCCTCCTTGTCCTTTGTGATGCTCACGCCACCTTAACTCCGATTAATCGGTATTATACCACATGTTGAAGTTCGTAACCGGATGATTAACATAGTCAGCGCTTTTGGGGAAGGCTCGGTGTTCAATATTAAATCGGCTGGTAGTTAGAATCTGAAATGGACTCATGTCCGGCTTGGTGGTAAGATTCAAACTATGCGGTTAATTTGGCAGCGAAGATGGCCACATTATGCCTGGGTCATCATAGCCGGTGTGATTATAGTGAACTTTGTTGTTGCCGGGGTGAGGCTTTCCTTTGGAGTGTTCATCAATCCGCTGGTAGCGATGTATGGCTGGAGCCGGGGGGATGTATCCATAGCTTATACCCTGCAGTACTTGATAGCGATACCAGCGGTACTCATGGTGGGGCAGTTTGGAGAGAGGATTGGCGCTCGCCGTATGACGATGGTGGGGGCAGTTATCTTCGTCATCGGTATGCTGCTTACTTCTACGGTCACCGAGCTTTGGCAGTTTAATCTGTATCTCGGCGTATTCGTTGGACTGAGCTCAGCTGCTTTTGTGATTTTGCTATCGGTTCTGCTCAGCCGCTGGTTCTATCAAAAGCTCGGGTTGGCGATAGGCCTTATGTGGCTCAGTGTTAGTTTGGGCCCAGCAGTATTATCCCCTCTCTTTGCCGGGGCCATTGAAGCCGTGGGCTGGAGCCAAACCTTTATTATTTTTGGGCTTATCGGAGGGACTTTAATCCTGATTTCTGGTTTTCTCCTCAGGAATAATCCAGAGGAGAAGAAGTTGGCCCCGTATGGAGGATTGCCATCTGAGCCAACACCAGATGATATAAGTCCTCCAGTTGTAAATATTAAAATGCACCAAGTGGTGCGGATGAAGAGCTTCTGGGCTCTTACTGCTGTCCACGCTTTGGGCTGTGTAGGACACTCCGTTCTCCTGGCCCACGTAGTCTCTATAGCGACTCTTGCTGGCATACCCAGCATATCTGCAGCCAGCATACTCAGTATAGCGCTAATGTCCTCTGTCATCAGCCGCTTCGTAATGTCGCTGCTCGCCGAGGCGAAAGGCGGCAGGTTCACCTTGGCCTTAGCTATTATACTTCAGACCCTTCCCATGCTCCTCCTGCTCTATGCCAGGGAACTATGGGTATTCTACTCCTTTGCCCTCCTGTTCGGACTGGGTTATGGGGGGGAGATGGTTGGCTTTCCTATCTTCAACCGCCAGTATTACGGAATAAAATCCCCTTTAGGCACCATCTACTCCTATCAGGTGGCCGGTGCTATGCTGGGAATGGCAGTTGGGGGTTGGTTGGGTGGGGCTCTGTTTGACTGGACCGGGGCTTATACCTGGAGCATTCTGGTAGCAATAGGTGCCGGCTTGCTGGGGACATTGGCGGCTTTAGTCCTCCCATCTCACCGCCAATAAACTGGGCTCGTTTCTACCATTGTATTATGTCTGGGTATTATCACGCTTGTCTGGCGGCAGCAGGTTGGGGATGGTGTCCGCTATGGGGTAGCGCTGGTCGCACCTGGGGCAGCGGAGTGAGCCTCTGACTACTTCCTTTTCGTTCTCCTCCTCTACACTAAGCTCCAGTTTCCCCTTGCATACCGGACAGGCTAAAATATCCATCATCTCTTTTTTCATAATTACTTCTCGCCGGCTGGATTTTGGCTCAGCCGAGACATATGTTATCATATTTAAGCATAAGCATTATACAACAGTGGAGGTGAGATATGAATAAGCCCTGGGCACAGGAGAAGTGGCATGTCAGCCCTTTCAACTTTATCCCGGTGGTGAGGGATGAGATAAATCTGGCCCAAGACATAATAATCAGCGACTGCACCCTGCGGGACGGGGAACAGCAGCCCGGGGTTATCTTCGGGCCAGAGGAAAAGGTGAGGCTGGCTCAAGCTCTTGATGAGGCGGGTATCCCGGAGATAGAGGTGGGCATGCCCTCCGTGTCCCGGCAGGAACAGGAGGCCATTAAGGCTACGGCCAAAGCCGGGTTAAAAGCCAAAATCAGGGTGGTCTGCATGGCGATAAAGGCGGATATAGACCTGGCGGTCAGCTGTGGCGCCCAGGTGGCGGTGGTCAGCCTGCCTGCCGGCTACCTCCAGATTGAGTACAAGCTAAAGTGGCCGGAGGAAAGAATTCTGGAGACAGCGGTAAACCTGACTAACTACGCCCACGAGCAGGGCTTATATGTGGTGTTCAGCCCCATGGACACCACCAGGAGCGACCCTGATTTCCTGGAGCGATATCTGAAGACGGTGGTCAGAGATGGCCATGTTGACAGGGTGCGGATTACCGATACCACCGGTGCGGCTATGCCCCTGGCCATTAAATACCTGGTGAAGAAACTGGACGAGATTACCCACCGGCCGGTTGAGATACACACGCACAACGACTTCGGGGTGGCCACCGCCAACATTCTGGCTGGTCTGGAAGCCGGCGCCTCGGTAGCCTCGACCACATTGGTCGGCCTGGGCGAAAGGGCGGGTAACGCCTCCACCGAGGAGATAGCTCTGGCGTTGCGGATGTTATATGATGTTGACCTCGGTTTGAATTTAGAAAAGCTCTATCAGGCTGCCCGGCTTGTTGAGGCAATAACCGGAATAAAAATGCCACCACATAAGGCCGTGGTGGGAGATAACGCTTTCACCCAGGAGGCAGGCGCTATCGTTGCCGGCTGGCTGGCTAACCCGTTCACTGCCGAGCCTTACCTGCCGGAGGTGGTGGGGCAAACGACAAGGGTGCTGCTGGGTAAATCGAGCGGGAAGGCATCTGTCGCCTGGAAGCTGAAGGGACTGGGGATTTCAGCCACCGATGAGCAAATCATGGAAATAACCAGGCGGGTCAAAGAGGAGGCGGAGAGAACCAGGCGAGACGTGCCTGAAGAAGCACTGCGAACGATAGCCGGCAAAACAACTGGTTAGTATTGTGGCGGTGGGGGGTTGTGCCCCGGGGTGTCAGGTTCCTGAGCCTGAGACCGATTGACACTGGAGACTGAGCCAGGTATAATTTGCTGGGAGAAGGGGCGAGCGACTCACTGAGCCGAAGTGGCGGAATGGCAGACGCGCTACGTTCAGGGCGTAGTGTCCGTAAGGGCGTGGGAGTTCAAATCTCCCCTTCGGCACCAGAACCCGGCGGGGGAGAGACACATAGTTTGGTCATGAGGCAGACTTCAAGCACAGTCGCCTGCGTTGACTTTGGTTACTTGCGCTTGTAGCTCAGTTGGATAGAGCGCAGCCCTGCGGAGGCTGAGGCCGTGGGTTCGAGCCCCGCCAAGCGCGCCAGTCAGGGGCGGTTAGCTCAGTTGGTTAGAGCACCTGCTTTACACGCAGGGGGTCAGAGGTTCAAGTCCTCTACCGCCCACCA
>SDBV01000812.1_pt1 | contig 45387 bp, 50 predicted proteins | sample 2277081 | NCBI WGS metagenome assembly SDBV01 (sample SAMN10402039, study PRJNA504765) | marine sediment metagenome | isolation source: marine sediment core GS10_PC15, 223 cmbsf | place: Arctic Ocean: Southern Knipovich Ridge | collected 2010
GATCGTGCCAGATCGAAACCCCGACAATCAGTCTTACACACCGATTGTCCTTTTCTCAATATCTTGACAACTTTCTTTAACTATATTATACTTAGCATATGAAGAAAATTCCCTTAACCGGTGTGGGGATTATTGGAGCAGTAGCCCTTATAGATGATGAGGATTGGGATAGAATATCTAAATATAAATGGCGAATATCTAAAGCTGGATATGCATATAGGAATGGTAAAATAGACGGTAAGATGAAATATATTTTAATGCATCGATATACTTTGAACGCGCTGCCGGGGATTACTGTAGATCATATAAACTTCAATCGCCTTGATAATAGAAAAGCTAATTTACGTAATATAAGTGTATTAGATAATTCCAGAATAAAAAGACCAAAAGGAAAATACACTGGTGTATATTTTGACCCGGAACACAAAAAATTCAGGGTACATATAAAGGCAGCTGGACGTCATATATTCATAGGGTCCTTCGACAACGAAATAGAAGCAGCTGAAGCTCGAGATAGAGCTGTAATTTACTTCGATGGAAAAGGGAAATTGAACTTTCCCGACAAAATTGATAAATATAGGGAGAACCCACATATACCAAATCAGGCGATACCAAGAAGCGGGAAATATATAGGTATTTGCTGGCATAGTAGAAGATTCAAATGGTCAGCTTATATTAGTGTGAACGAAGAAAAAAAGCATCTAGGTTATTTCGAATATGCAGAAGATGCTGCTCGAGCTTATGATAAAGCAGCAAAGCAATATAGGGGTGTTGATACGAAAGTAAATTTCCCCGATACATTATAATTGTATGCCCGTACATCATACTGACCATGGGTCCCATCGGAGTATACCAATATGACTCTGGGTCATCGGGTGAGTAGGTGCCTGCTCTGCGGTGATAGACTTCACATTAGTGGTCGTCCCCAGAGTCACCCGTGCCGGGACTGCGGAGTTAACCATCGGCACGCTACCTGCATCCTCTATAGCTAGAAACAATTCTATCAGGAGTATAAACCAATGAGCATCGATAGTTACATCGCGGAGCGGTTGAAGAAGCGATCTGCACAGCCTGGTGACGTAAAGTGTTCTCAGTGTGGGCGTATGAGGAATCCCTCAGCGGAGTGTTGGTGGTGTCAGGATCCGGCAACGCAAGATACTCCTTTTGGCGATGTTAAGGTGACGAATCTCGTTTCACATCCGGATGATATCGGCGGAATGTATGAATTCTCGGATGGCACCAAATACTATTGGGGTGAGGGTAATCCATCGGGTTATCTTGTCAACACTGGTGGCGCGGTTGATGAATTAGATTGGTCTCAATGGGATTCCGATGATAAAATGTTCACGAACAGTGGTGGTTATTTCCCATACGATGAGTTGATTGAGAGTGATCCCACAGCTCCTCGTCGTATGATGACCGACGACGAATTAGCCGAATGGTCTAAGTTTTTCTAGGATCCTATATCCCCTCCCAGGCTGTCGAGGGAAAATTGGGATATCCGATGGGTCCTCCCGACTATAATTATAGAATGGGGTTAGAGAGCAGGGAATATCGACGGTGTATGTATAAGGTCCCATCTGCTGTATAGAAGCATGAATGATCTCTGTCATTGTGGTAAGCCTCCAGGCCACCATTTTCCATTTCATTGCAACCGCGACCAGGGACATCCTTCGTTGTGGTATATTTGGGACTTACTCTTCACGCACTCAAGCATGATACAATTATCATACTTGCACCCTATGATTGTAACAGATGCGTTTACGGAATATTCTTATATCCTAACGCCGGCCGATATCCCGTGAATTCCCGGGTCCTCCCTACTATAAACTTTAGGGTGGCTCGACTTGGAATGGAAGTCACCGGCCGTCGCCGGAGGTAGGAAATAAGCCTAGGTTAATATCTGCCCTTGCAGTTCGCTGCCCACCCTGTTAATTTCTGGGTCCCATCTACTATAGGTATGGACGAAATTCGAATTGTGGGTGGCGGAATTTTGGAAGGAAGAGGTTTAGATATGGAGGGGAAGACAATTATCTGTGCCTTCTGCCGGGAACAGCGCGCCTTCATCAATGGTGATAATCTTCAAGGGACTGATGATGGTCCGGAAACATTGAGAGGTAGAGACTACTGCTCGTTCTCGTGTCGGGCCAATGCAGTTCTTCTCGCTCACATTGACATGCGCCGTAAACACCCTAAAACCCTCGTGGCTTATGACGTATTGTTGGGTATGCCTACGCTATGAAATTCAAAGTCGGGGATAAAGTCCACTTTTATGGAATTGGTTTTTCCATTGAACACACAACACCCGGTGTGGTCACTGCCGTCCAAGAAGGGTCATTTCTCGATAGAGAACAAGACTGGATTTCCTGGCACAATAAATATGCGAAGTTTGTGACACCCGCAGACTGTTTAATTCGCCCGGAAGATATTAAAACCAACGGCTTCGAACGAATACTGCGGTAGTGGTTGAATACCCACCTCATTACAGACTGAAGATGGGACACTTGAAGTACCGAGTCTAGAGAATTAACATGACAAATGAGAATCTTCAAAAACTTGAACTAGCGGCAAAGATAGAATCGGAGGAGAATCGAAAGAAAGATTTGTATAATCGAAGTTGTGCTCCAGGAGAGCATCGTCCGACTTCTATCGCAGCATATCTTCGCTATAGTGCTGCAGTACATAAACTTGCAAACGAAATTGAGTATGTGTGATGAATAATTGGAAGCAAACACCAGAAGGTGAGAATTATAAGATATCTCCAGATACCCGTGGTTACCCGTGTCCAGCTTGTAAGCAATTGTTCAATACTAATCCGGAAGAACCACCGCCTCCTCACACTAAGCCAAACTCTGACGAATTTTGTCTTTCGCCAGAACAATGGCGACGAGAAATTGAATTATGTCCATAAATTCTCCAGTACGAGTTCAACATGTCGATATGATCAACCAGCATAAAGTCATTCCGCTACTGGCCAAGTGTTATGTTGAGATGGCAGCCTTCGATATCTGCGACATCACGATGCATTGGGAGCAACAGGCGTTGTACGTTGAACACGAGGAGGAGGTTATCGGTGCCATGTGTTATGAGTATCTCAAACACAAAAAACAAACGTGGATTTATGCTGTGTTCGTAGTGCCGGAGATGCGGAAGCGTGGGATCTATCGCGCTATGTGGGATTCGCTGGTTTCGCGATCCAGGAAAGAGGGGATGATTAGCATTGCCGGCGGCATCTCGCCCAGAAACGCGCCTATGATTCGTGCTGCTGAAAGCGTGGGGCGGGTGCCTGAGTCTGTTTGTTATAGGATGGATCTGTAAATCAATGGGCCCCATCAACTATATAGGACCATGATACGAGTTTATTCAGGCAGACAATCCACCGATATGACTAAACCCAAGGGTCGGATAATGGAAGAAATTATAAATGTGAAGCTCAAGCATGGCATTCATAAAGAGCCCGGTGACATGGTCTTTCAGAATGAAGTAGACACACGACACCATGCTGTTATTTGGGGAGAGTCAAAATTACGATCGTTCTGGCGTTGGCGGCATAAATTGAAATATTTTAGTCTTAGATAATGTAAATTCCCGGGTCCCTCCGACTATAGTACTATACCCCCCCCCCACTTAGGAGTAAATATGGCACTTGTAAATATGACACTTGTAGATTTAATCAACGCAATTGAAGATCTCAAGAGCAAAATTGATGAACCCGAAAACACTGAATTAGCAAGCTTACCTGGTCATCAAATTGGCATATTCAGAGCCGGATTTACGGATATAAGTATGGTCATACCATTAGCAACGGTCAACTTGAAGAGTGGCTGGCTGCGGATGATTGAGAATCACGGCGAAATTAAAGAAATTGGTTGGGGCTCTATGAGTCTAACTATCGCCGAGGCACTCGGAGCGGACGTGCCCGCAACCACAGGGCAGGGGGAGTGATGGTGCTCCGAAACGAGAAGCTGGAGATACGCATCGCCGCGCTGGAGCGCTGTATCGAGTCGTGGAAGAAGAACGAACTCCTGTGGATCGAGGAGTCCACTGCGGCGCGCAAACGCATCGCCGATCTAGAGGGGGCTTTGTCTGCGGCCAAGATGCTGCTTCAAGACGCAGTGTCGGGGCCGACTGCCGACGGCGATGGGTGGGCGCTCGCCGTGGGGTCTCTACTCAAAGACGCACCGGACGCCTCAGGGGCTACCGCTCCTAACTCTACGCCGCCTCTTATTTGTATTATATGCGGTGGCCCAGTGAGCATTCACACAGCACGTCTAATCGAAACCGAGGACGGCATTGAGGGGCACAGCCATGATGGATGTGCCCCAGGGCAACCCAAAGGGGATTCAGATGGACGATGAAGACGGGATCGACGGACCTTTCGAGAGAGCCATGGGTGACGCAATGGCGGAAGACGAAGCGCGGCAAGACACGGACGAGGTGTCTGGCGTCAAGACCGCCATGTTGGCCACGAAAAGCCTGCCAGAGCTTGATGCTCTGCGTCTGCGTGTGGCTGTGAAGAACATGTGAGACCAGGTTCTCAGCAGGGAATTGCCTGGCGCAAGAGAGAATTTTCCCATGGTAATTTCAAATTCCGTTCCGTTCAACCACCTAAATTATCATGATCTTATATCAAATCGTTGAGACTGATAATTTCGGGAGCGACTATCCCGACGAAAAATTTGTAAGTCTCCCTCTGCTACGAAAGGACGATGCCGAGGCCATCGCCAAAGTCATTAATGATAAGCTCGGTGGTGATCGTGCTCCCAGGTACTGGCTAATAGTTGAGCGAGGATATAAGCTTCAACCCGGATTTGAACCATGAATTGGATAATTTGCTGGTGGCGACGCTATCATGTTCTTCCGCCCAGTATTCATCAATCACCGATTGAATGTGTACGGTGTGGCGTTCATATTTATATTGGAGGAACAAGATAATGATAGACTTTATTAAACAGCAGTTGGAAAACGAATTTCTTTCGGGCGGCGCTGTCCTCATAATTCTTGGTGCGATTATGGCGTTTCTGCGTCACATTCCAGCAAAAATTATAGCGTTCTTACATAGACGAGTCATTACTACAGTGGATGTGGCTGATCAAGATAGTGCCTTCTATTGGTTGCAGGAGTGGTTAGCTCAACATCCTTACAGCGAGCGGTCTCGACTTCTCAGTGTGACGACTGAAAAACATCTAGTAAGTAATTCTAACAAGAAGAAAGTGTGGAAGCCAGCGGAAGAGGAATCAGAGGAAGGGACACCAATGGTGGAGGAAACAGAGGAAGGGATGCCAGTGGCGGAGGAAACAGCTCAATCGCATCTCAAGATATTGTTTACTCCTGCTCCAGGCGCTCATCTACTGCGTTTTGAAGGTCATTGGGTTATGCTTTCTCGAATACGTGAAAAAGCAGAAGGCAGTAATGATGGTCGCTTTTGGCGTGAGCAATTTGTTCTTAAAACCTTAGTGAGGGATCGTCAGTTTCTTCGTCGGCTCATACTTGAAGCACGTGCTATTGCTAATCCACCCAAAGAAAGACATATTAGTGTCCTCACTAATACTTACGGTAATTGGTCTTTAGTCGGTACACGAATGCCTCGTGGTTTTGATTCGGTCATTCTTGAGAATGACGCAGTGTCCAAGATACTTGCTCGTACGAAAGAGTTTTTCTCTGGCGCTGAATGGTATCAGCAAAGGGGAATTCCTTACCAGATGGGCTTTCTTTTTTATGGTCTCCCTGGCAATGGTAAGACATCAACAGCAATAGCATTGGCTAGCCGGTTCAATCGAGACGTCTACTTAGCTAAAGTTGACACGATTACTGACACGATGTTTCGACAAGTAATGTCGAGCCTACCTCAACATAGTATTCTTTTGATCGAGGATATTGATTGCTTCTTTCGGGACCGGGGAAAGCTAGATAGCTCATATGGAAGTGATCCTATATTATCTCTTAGTGGATTTCTCAATGCTATCGATGGAGTCATGGGCACTGAAGGACGGTTACTCATATTGACTACTAACCATCTAGACAAACTTGATTCGGCAATGATACGCCCAGGTCGGGTGGACCACAAGATTGAGTTCAGAAACGCTTCGCAAGATCAAGCTAAGAGGCTTTTCATACGCTTCTTTCCCAATGATTATCATCTCGCTCAAAGTTTTGCTGATGGTGTTGGAGGTCAGTATAGTATGGCAGACCTACAGAAGGTTTTACTCGACAATCGTAATAATCCTGCCGATGCAGTCAGTGCATTGGCGTGCGAGGTAGATATGGGCACGTCTAATACCGATAGAGCATTCAGAACACAAGATGTAGACATGGCTTCAAGAAGGGTTAAAATCGATGCACCTAGTTGACAAACATGGATTTCCTTACGAAAAACGTAAGGGTAGATCTATCCATAATTTCATTCGGGCTTGTGTTCTTATATTGCGTGGCAAATTATGGTTCAAGACTGGCGAGTTCAAACCGTCGAATATGACCAGTGAAGTGAGCCGCCTACGGAAGATGAACACCGAGATGCTGCAGGACAAGGATCGCATGGACTGGCTTGATGCCAATTCCACTCATGCCATCCACAGCAAGATCCCACAGTCCGATGGCGACGGTATCATCCGGTGGAGACGCGGTCATACAGAATCCATCAATGTGCGCAAGGTTATCGACGATGCGATGAACCACCACAAGACCCCACTCAGGGCGGACGCCTCAGGGGCTACAGGTCCGTGCCCTGGCTGTGAGGGGCGGGGGTGGATTACGTACCCGGACACAGAAACCAAGTACCCATGTGATGTCTGCGTGCCACCACCGCAGGCCGCCTCCAACAACGACCCGAAGCTCGCATAGCGTCCGGGCAACGAAAAGAGATTAATAATGTCTGATACTTACCGTATGTGGATTGCAGTTGACGTTCCGGTAGAGACGTTAGAACATTATCCAGGTTGTAAAACCATGGCAGATTGTGCTATACACACCCTCAAGCAATATCAAGATGGTGACATTAATGAACAAGACATATTGAGTTTTGGTGAAACTCTATCTGTATTTGTTGATCCACCAGATAGAAAATTTAATGATTAAATTAGTATCACGCGAAGAAGCATCTAAGGCTATTGGCCGTGAATACCCCAATCGAATTCGGAATTATGAACTTGAGGGTTATCTCGTTGAGCTTCACGAACAATCCTTGGTCCACGGTAACACTGAGAAAATCAAATATGTAATATCAGAATGGTGCCCGTTCAACGGTATATTCTGCAGTTATTTTGAACATGCAACCTTCGAGGATTTATCGCAGACATATCTTGCACACCAGATTGAAGTTAAACAGAAACGTATGCACCAAAATGTACTCGATGACATTCAAAAGCAAATCAATACAGTCCTCAATGTACAGGTCAATTTATAGCTATGATCCAACGAATAACATTTGAATTCGACAATAAACAGTACGAGGTCCTCTCCAAGGACGTCGATGTACATTTCCACCCATATCTTATCCGCATAACTAACTTGACCTTCGAGGATAAATCGAAAGTAATTGTAACCTCTCTAGGTGACGACGCTCGCAAACGTTTCGGTGAGGTTGAAGAAATTATGATTCCTATGAGTCAAATCAAGCTTATCGAGACTATTCCAAGCGCCGAGGAGAAGGTGACCTCATTGCGTAAGGTTAGTGATTCGTAAATGATCAACAATTGCGATAATTGTGGTGGTAGGGGTTACTCCCTGGAGCCCCTACCACCAATAAACAAAGTAATTAATTTTATATGCTAATTATGGATGACAACGAACTTCGCGATATTGGTAAGACAATGTCTGATAGTATGTTTCAATTTCGTGCGTATCGCAGGAAGAAAACATCATTATCACCAAGTAAATGGTGGGTTCTATTATGGATGTTATGGGTTTTAGTATTATTTCCTATAGGTTTGGTAATGGGTTTAGTAGGCTTAGTGATAATGTATTGGTGGAGAACGGCTCGTTACTATCAATTAAAAAGTTATATTGAAAATAGAACTCTCAAACGTCGTATGTACACTCAGTTAGGTAAGTTAGCAATACAAGTTGTTCTTCGTCGTTATGATTTTGATGATTATAATGATTTTGTCTACAAAGAACCAGAACAGCTCACACTATTTGATTGAACGTGATATACATAATAGTGTAAGTTCATTTTCTTAGCTGTTCGAATCATGTGTCCTGTTCCTTTTGTCTCCATATCAATTGCGATTAAAGCATGTGCATAATCTGCCATAGCTATATTACGCCTGGGTCCTGCTCCATTACCGAACAAATCCCATCGAGCTGGGAAATGCTTTACCGGTAGACGATTCAAGTATCCCCAACACGCTCCTATCCAATCTACTCCGCTGGCGTCTCCCGTTACAACTTCTGATATCGAGATGCCCGATCGCTTGATCACAGAAAATACTAGCAGTATATCGGAAAAGTCCCGGGGTCCAGCGATTATTGTGCGCATGTGACGATTCTATAGAAATTCGTTATGGATGATGAATCTGAAGGTATCGCAGAGCAGTATGAGCATCGTAATGCTTACCCCATAAGAGAGGCAACAGACATACATAGTTTTCACTTTAAGGCATTAAGAGAGACAGATGTGTTCTTTCATTATGATTCGGATTTGTCTGGGGATGTTATTATCATGTGTGATGATGATAAAGTAGAAATAAAGATACCAGGTCGAGCTTTAATAGAATTTGTAGCTAGTTATGTGGCACGCCAGAAAATAAGTAGGCTCGAGCAGATGGAGCCAGAAGAATTGCTAGATATAAAATAACCAAGATTATGTTACATGACTTACCTCTATTGATTTGCAGCTCTGAATCGGGGATCAATGGCCGTGGTGGTAGAATAAATTACTAATAATAATTCTTATAAGAGTATGAATACGTTGATAGTAATATTCCTAAAACACTTTGATATATTACTAATCCGGTAGTGTAAAAGGTATGGACTAAATGTTAATTGTTATTACAAATACCTCAGCCAGTCCAGTTTCCATACAGTCATTGACTGAGACTGTTCAAGCTGGTACTACTGAATCTTTCCCAGTAGATTTAATCCCTAGAACAATGGCTGACGAGCTGCAGCAGCTGCGTGATGCTGGGCATATCACCTTTACTGTTGATGAAGATCCAGATGTTGACGATGAGCTTGAGACCTCAGATCTTGAGCGGGTATTGAGTGGTAATGTATCTCTAGCAACAGAATCATCTGGTCTTGGTAATTTCGTTGCTACTGGTCTATCAGCTCTTGCTGCACAAATCGCAGCCCTCAGAACCAATTTGGATGGTCTTGGTAATTTCGCTGCTACTGGTCTATCAGCTCTTGCAGAATTGCGAGTTTTACAGGCAGCTGCGAATGGTGATGCTGCGATGGTTCTTGTTCAGGGCGGCGACGCTGACGTCTCAAAGGCGGCGCTCGATCCGGGAGGCATTACCGCAACCATTGGCGTTATTCTTCGTGGTTCTGAAGAAGCATCGGCGCTCAAAGCTGGCGACGGTTCGATTCACACCTGGCTCGGCAAGCGTGACTTGACCACAGGTGGTTCTGGTTTGGTCACGGCAAGCAGCGGCACATCACCGGTGCCGACAGTCCCGGCATCAGTTACCTATGCCAAAGGCGTGCTGTCATTTATCGTTACGTTTCCGTCGGGAACGTACGTAATCAACGATACCCTTACAGTAACCATCGATCCCAATACAGAGCTGTCGGCACTTGTACCTTCTCTTTCGGACGTTGATCCATTTGTTGTGACTTATACGGTGATTGCATAGTACAGCACAACCCAAATCTATTTTTCAAAACTTCCTCAGGAGCATTTAGATGCCGGTCTTTCTTTTTGGTAGCGACAACAGCGTAACCCGAGACACAGTGGCTTTGGGCGGAAGCCCATATGCGGACAATGATGCCGCGTTGGCGGCCATTCTCGCGGGAGACGTTGAGCCTGCCTTCGCAGATGGAGATCGAGTTGATTGGAAGGAAATCGGCGGTGTGAAGTTCAATACGCTCTCGGCCTTCCTCGATTGGACAAAGGACGTGGACTTTCGCGGTGTGTCCACTGGTGGTGTACGGCCGATTTGGGACGCTCCGGGTGCGTATTTCCTGCAGCTCAATGATCCCACCAAGGACTGCAATTTCGATGGTATCGATATCTTGAATTCGAATCAGCCGTTCTTTATTCGGCAAGCCAAGGATGTTACGATTAAGAATACGAAATTCTTGGCGGATGAATCTAAAAGCCTCACGCTCGATTTCGGCGGGGAGTTTTTTGCTTATACGAGTGCTTGGTTTATGGGTACCGGTTCGTCATCAATCCTGTTGGAAGCCATCACCGGCAATATCACCATGGATAACGTTGATGTTGACTTCGAGACACAAGCCGATCCAAACAATCCCTATGCAGGTATTCATGCTGACCAAGATCCTGATTCTTGGACTCCCGGAGGAACGCCTTTTTTGTTTGGTACGGCGAATCCGAGCAGTTGGCAGTCGGACGCTATCGACATCTTTCGTGTTGGGGGAAGGCTCTCCATTACGGATTGCGAGATTAAAAATTTCGCATTTGGTGGTATCACTAGTATCAACGTGGTCAAATCTGCACTCATTTTAGACAATGTGTTGCGTACCCCATATGGGGCGCATTCCGGTGGACGACCTGCGAGTGTTTTCTCTATTATCACTGAGGTTGCCCTAGTCCGGAGCCGTGAGGTTTACGGATCGTATTTGGTTGAGAACAACCAGTTGTTCTTGTCCGCGAACGATGCGCTAGCTCTCGTCGCAATTAGCAATGAGAACCGGGCGCTGACGACTACCTTCCGCAAGAACACGGTTATTGCTGCCAAGGGTTCAAAATTGTTGCACTTCATCCAGATGCGGATGGCTCAGTTCAGCACTTCAACGCAGAACACGCTCGAAGGGGATTGTCGCCGGGCAATTCATTGCGGTAAGCAAGAGGATCTCCGTACTGCTCGCCCGGGGGCCTCAGATTCTAATTATATCGCTGAGGATCTCTCCAAGACGAAGTCGGATGACTTCGAAGTTTGGTTTACTGACGATGCTCGAAGGAACACCGTAGTTACGCCGGGTATGGTTAATGTTCGCGTCCTTAACGAGGGCTTGGACAATACCGTCATAACTGCATAGCCCTTCAACCAAGCATACCTTGTAAAACAGGAGAATTCGATCATGGTTTCTGTTATACCTAATTTTACATTCAACATCACCCTACACGGTACGGCGTACGTGTTTTTGCAGGGCATTCCACAGAGCATAGCTGCAGGCACTGCCAATGTCTTGGAGGCTCGCGGATCTGTTAAGATTCAGTAACCTAAACAACACCATACCTCTTATTTTCTTTTATGGCTGTATCAAAAGCCATAATATATTCACAACCAATACCATACGCTTTGTGTTTAGTACTATAACCAGACCATCTTACAAATAATTCAATTCTTGTATTGCTTATTCGTAGATATCTATTAGATATTTCCGGATCAATTTCAATAAAAGCTCCATATGGAGAATAGTCTAATATTATTCCTTTTATCTTTTGATTATTTGTGGTGATGACTACTTCTTGACTTATGTTTCTTCTGATAAATCTGCGTTTGTTCATACACAACTATAATGCATATATCATGCCATACTAGTTGTTGACAAGATTAGTTTATTTATCTTTTGGATAAACCATTCCATTTTTGACAGTAACTTCGTCGGCAGGAGGATAGACAATCTCATTTATTTTTGATACTGGCAGAATATATTTGGTCAATTGAACAGTGGGAAGGGATTCAGTGGCATCTAAGGTGATTACTACTTTAGTTACGTTAGGAACTTTCTTCCACTCTCCATCTTCCTTTATTTCTATTGTATATTCCATAGAGCGTGGTGTTTCACCAGATCGGATACGGATACCATTTTTACCATGAAGTAGAACGTCGAGTTCTTCTGTTTCAATATCACAATATAATTTTTCTTGTTGATTTATCAGTTCGGCACATTGAGTAGTAAGTTCTCTAACTTTATCTTCGTGTTTCTTGAGTATCCAGATTACATGTTCTCTGCAGTACACTTGTTTTATGTGGTCACATCTAGTGCAGGCTCCAAAATGATTTTTTGGTGATATATCACCTATTTTGTCGGTGTCAGGATTAACACCTATCAATCCTTCATGGTTGATCGGAGGAGGATCGCCCTCATTAATTTTGTATTTTTGATCTATTATTTCTTTTGTTAAAACTATCAAAACTTTATTACAATAATAGCAATTGGTGAGATTTGCTGGGGTCAATTGTTTACAGTTTTCACATTTGATTTTTTGATTTTCTTCTTTTTGCGTCGCCATGGTGATCCTTTTGCTGTTTCATCTTCTTCTGATCGTTCTATCGTCTTTCCTCTACATCTACATTTTATTATAGGCTCGCCGAATCGGAAATCAATTGTTGCACCCCTGTCCCATACATGTACTATTATTTTCAGATAGTCGTCCCAATAGCATACTTTATCGGTCTTTTTGTTCATTTTGAATGCCGTTCGTTATATCCTGCAGAAACTTTGGCGTTTGTGCTTGCTTTTGAATTTCTTTCAGGCCGCGCCCTAATCGCCTTCTTTGAACAGGTAGTTTCTCTTCGGATATGTAGGTGAATTTTTCGCCACCGTCCTTAATTTCACCCTCTAGTCTACTTTTACTCCACTCTGGTGTTAGACTCGCAAAGCTACCGCCGCCAAAGTCTTCCATAACAGTTCCACAGTCTAAACAAAACATAATGCGATATTCCACGCCAGGTGGGCATCGAAGTATAACTGTTTTGTGTTCATGCATGGAGATCGTTTAATATATTGACTAAGTGTACATCAATATTGTATGGTGCTTCGCATGAAAACGAGCAGAGCGCCCCTCACAGAAGTTCAGCAAAACATATACAACTTTGTTCGCCAATTTATTCGCGATAATGGCTTTTCGCCAACGATTCGTGAAATAATGGAGCATTTTAAGTATAGATCATCGAATTCGGTTGTGGTTCAGTTGAACAAAATGAAAGCAAAGGGATATATAACCAACTCCAGCAAAAAAGGGAAAATGAAAGTCAGGACGCTCCGTCTTGTTGATGATGTGATTGGTATATATTCTGTTGAATCGAAGAAAGTGAAACAAGCTCTGAAAGAAATGAAAGAAAAGGGATACGACATCAAGATCAACGAAGCTGTTGAGTTGTTGTCTGCATTGAATATCACGATTTATTAGCAGGAGCATAAATCCACATCCATTCTGGAGGCCATGAATCATCCTCTGCAATTAAAGTCCGTTGGTCGAGATTGTGTCGGTGTAAAGCGATATAATAGCCGTGTTTGGTCTCGACATCACCTCGAAATACATCACTCTCTGGAGCCCATATAGCTATGCCTGATCGTTTATTGATTGACTCTCGAGGATCTTGATTTGACCATCTCATAGATACCACAACCCTTGCTTGAATTGTCTAATCGCACGAGCAGCAACAACACGTTCTTGATGGGGCCGATCAATCATATAGCTATAATGATTCAAATTTCTACAATCTGCTCCTTTGCAGGCGCCACAGATAGGGCAGTAGATATCTTTAGTTCGTGGTTTCATTTCTTCAGATGTGCTGGAACTTTGATTTCTCGAGTGATTTCGTGTGTTGTGTTGGGTAATTCGTATAGTTCTAGGAAAGAAGTATTACTCTTTCCAGAACATCGTGGTCTATGGTCCATCGGTCGTCTGACTATGTTTTTGCACAATCTACAGCGTGATCGGGGCATGGTCTTCATAGTGATATAGAATGCAGGTTCCGTGCCATGCATTATCTTACAATTACTAAAAGCACTTGCAATATTGATTATCGAACCGCGCATAAGTATCTCTGGAGACCTTTTCAATATGAACGAGCTATTAAAGAGGGCAGCACGTTGCGGTTCCTCCACCGGGGCCGCTCGTCTGATTTCGAAAGCTGGCGGTCTGGTAGCTGGCGGTGCAGCGCGCGATATCTATCTCGGAGAGAATCCGAACGATATCGACCTATTCATTCCAAAAGGTTCAGCCAATCGATGGTATAAAGCTCTGCGTGCTGCAGGGTTCAAACAGAATAGACGACAATTCATAGCTGATGGTGGTATCAAGATAGATGTCGTTGAGACAGAGCATAAAACTGCACAAGATGTGGTAGGCAGTTTTGATTGCAATATCTGCAGATGGTATCTTCATGATGGTAAGCCTATATCAATAGACGAATCGACCAAGAGGGCTACTACCAATAAAGTGGCCACATTCTTTCCAGAACTTGACTTGTTTGGTACTTCGCCTAAACGTGCGCAGAAGTTGCGTGATAATGGATGGGTTACTGAGACAGTCAAAACTGCACAGGGTAGTGATTGGCTTAGTGCATTAGGTTTGTCAGAAGCACCAACGGAAGAATCAACAGAAGAAGAATGTCCACAATGTAAACGTATGAAGGATGTTGGACAGTCTTGTTGGTGGTGTGGATATGAAGAAGAGGAAATTGCAAAGAGTTGGGGTCGTGAATCAGCTAGGGGGCTATTGAATCGTATTGCGAAGTGGTACTTCACTACTGATGCTGGCAAAAATTTCGATCCAGATAAACTTCCTATCACAAAAGTATCGAACAAGAAGACCGATTACTCAGACGATATCTGGGTAAAACTCATGACCGACGCTATTATGTCCTTCAATCAGGGGCTGGAGCAAATAATAGATCCAGAAGCTCGTCGTGCAAGCAGTGACAGGGTGCTCTTTGAAGATGCTGTCAGTCTTGTGGGTTCGGAGGCTTTCAATACCATAGCTTTCCTTGTTTCTGCTGCCGGCACAGACACACAAGTACGACGCGAACTGGACGTAATCTATCAACAGGTCGATCCTACGACTTTGTTGAAAACGATAGAAGACAAGCAGACTTATAACCAAGCTGCTCAAATCATTGCGAACGAAACATTCTTCTGGGATAGTCAACCACAAGTATTCGATGCTCATAAACAACTCCAGGCCATGTCGACTACTCAGGGCTTATCTCCTGAGCTAGCACGCTATATTGGGGCCATAAGTGCTATGTACATGCGTCGCGCTGACGAGCTTACACGTGAATCTGGAGCACAACCATCAACCCCTGGTGGCGATCTACCGACAGGTGTTAGTATACAAGGAAGGCGTAAGCACGTGCGATGTGCGCGTTCGTTCTTGAGAAATGTTGATTGAACTATTACAAGATATAGTATCTTCTGAGTACGCTCAATGGATGCGCTATACATATCTATCTTCGCTTAGTTTTGGCTTACATACAGATGCCTTATCAGAAGAGTTTCATGAACATGCATCTGATGAGCTAGAACATGCGGAAACCATCAGTCGATGGATTGTGGACTTAGGTGGAGTGCCTCCTACATCTCTTCCAATGGTAGAGCAATTTTGTGGTTCTACTGAAGAGGCTATATTATGGTTAATAGAAGCTGAAATAATTGGTATCGAAAAGTATAATTTAGCCCACACTATATGTCTTGGCATGCCTGGTCTGCAGGCTGATATTGGTGAAATATTACAAAAAGAACACGAACATCTTTCCAATCTGACCAAATTGATTTCTCCTCACTTTAGTGAGGGCGATTCAACAATCGTTATAGTAGCTAGCTCATACGCCAAGTTCAAGAATTGTGGTAGCTATTATAAGATCGCTTCTATAAAGAAGCAAGCTGATACACTCCAAGAATATCTCAAAGAATTGTTGGAACTTGCTGCGTATAAGTATCTTCACGAATATAATCCAAATATTGGATATGTGTATATACTTAATGATATTAAGACATCTGTTGAACGACTTTGGAGTGAGCGTGGTAAAGAAGATATACAAACTGCGTTAACATTTTATCGTGATCTCAATGAATGGATAAATTCTGAGAAAATAAGGAATGATTGGGATAATATACACAACGTGATTTGGCCAGATTGGCAACAATGGCTGCAATCTGACACAGAACAAATTCCCATTGAAGAAGAACAACAGCCATCATACCAACAAATCATGGAAGGTGTAGAACCGCCCCTAGCTCCCGAAGAGCCTGAAGAAGAGGCCGCAATACCAGAACAAATGTCTGAATTACAAATGATGGAAGAATTACTCGGTGAAGAGCTTGAAGAAGATCCTTCTCGTCGTGAAATGGATCAGCTCGTAGAGGAAGCTCCCGAGGGATATATTATCGTACTCGATCCTAGGAGTCAAAAGCCTAGTCAATCCGCTCGAAAGGGTGATGAAATATACAATCAACAACAAAAGTCGAAGGGTACTATTAAGAAAGTACTCACAGATGATACAGTAGTGGTAGAAACCCCAAATGGCGATGAAGCTACTTGGGACCCAAATCAAGAGAAAATTTATCTTTCTGCGCGGTAGGAGAACCCGATGCATAAAAAGGCTGTTGACGCAAAATCCAAGGAATATTGGGACAGCTACTTCAAAGAGTATGGCAAATCCTGGACTCGCGATATTCCTCGTCGCATGAAACAAGCTGTGCGCAGAGAAGTGGAAGCTAGCAAGATTGAAGGTCTCTTCAAGCCGCTTGCTAAGCATGTCAATGACGACAATTCGTTGTCTTTGGAGGCCGCATTCATTGGTAAGCTCGACGACCAGGACGCCAAAGTTCTTATCACTGCTGAGTTCAACAGTAATGGTGTTATGCAAGAGTTTGAGGCTACGCGTATAGTCTAATGAACCTATACGAGGCATGTAGAGTACTGGAAATCTGGCTGACGGCCAAAGCGCATGCCGAAGTATGGTTCATGTCTGATACGTATACCTTTGAAGATGTAACACAACTTCATGGAATAGCCAAGAAGAAATTCAAAGAGTTGTCTCTGGAGAATCATCCCGACATGAAGAATGGCGGGCATGAAAAGTTTTTATATATTCAAGAAGCCTACAGCTTAATCAGATATTCATCCGTCAATCACTTCGTAGCTGCCCTCAAAGAAGAAGAGCGAGCTACGAAGCAAGTTTTTGCACCCGGTTCTCTAGAATGTTTGGATTGCGGTTGGTGGAACGATGTTGTTAATAGTTGTATGACGGGCTCATGCTCAGGGTTCAAGTTTAAGAAACCTAAGATTCGCGGAATGACCAAGTTTGCTGCGCACCTTGATGACAGTATCAGTGTTGCAGATTAACGGAGATGGAACATGCAGACCCGTAAAGCGCTCAAAAGACTCAGCAAAGGCGAAATCAAGTATGATCGCGTTACGTCCGATGGACCGTTAGCGCAGAACGCTGATTGGCTGGTCGATGCCCACAAGCGTAATAACGAGCGAATTGCTTCTGAGCAAAAACGACACGAGTTTGCAGCATCGTTACCTATTCTTCAGGCAGCACGTGCAAAGCTGGAGCAGGCATTGGGTCAGCAGATTCTTCCTGACGACGCTCCAATCGTTACCAGGTTTGATGCTCATAGTCTCGTCAAAGTGGCTTCCAAGGAATTGACTGGCGATTATGGTCTGCGTCGTCTATCGCTTCATCTTGAGCGTCTCTGGCACAAAGAGCCTCTTGGTGCCTTGACTGCTGGAGTTGTGTCACGTCTTCGTGATCACTACCAGCATGAATATCCCACGTCAAAAGTAGCGCATGTGATTGACACTGTTATCCCCAAAGTGTCTTTCAACAATCTTCCTGTTGCGAAGATGGCGCGAATCGCTTCTCAAATTTCCAGTCAGGATGACTACGACACCGCTATCGAGCGTCATGGTTTGTCTGGTGACAGCCTTCAAAATGTCCGCGCTCGCACACTCATTCGTGAGCTTGTGAATCGCAAGCTGAATATTAGGGTTGCAAGCTCTGAGCAACAGCAAGAGCCTATTGCTCAAGACGGTCAGATGGGTGGTGTCAATTCCCGTGTAACGGGAAGTGATATTGCGGCACGTGTTGCTGCTCGAATCCAAAAGTCCGCGCGGAACATCATGCCGGAATCCGATCTTACTGCTGACTCTGATGTTGAGTCTGATAGTGACGCTGAGGCTGCTGGTCGGATTCCATCCAAAGACCTGGGCGTCGAAGGTACTGGTATGTTGCCGATAGCTAGCAAAGGAGCAGTGTTATCGGAAAATCAAAAGATGATGAAAGCTATTGCAGCTGAGAATGTCGAACTCCATAAAGTAGCAGTGGCTCCTTCTGGATGGGAGAATACTGTAAAGGAAATGAAGGGCAAAGAAGATATTAAAGATCCTTATGCCCTTGCTTGGTGGATGAAGGAAAAGGGCTATGCGCCTGGTGGAAAGAAAACTGCTCAATCTCCACACGGTCAGGGTTGGGGTGCTGAAAATCTTGCCGAGCTGGCAAATGATGCTATTGGTGAGGTGAACAATCCTGAAGTTGCTCAAATCGTAAACGACATTGTGGGTGAATACTCCGGTCAAGATCCGGGCGCGCTTGCTGGTTCTGATCTTGGTGAGGCGTTGGTCTATGGTTTACAGGCTAACCCTGCTATGGCCGATCGACTCAAGGAAGTGATGTACAAGATGATTATGTCTGAAACTCCGGAGGAATGGTCCGTGTCTGCTGACAAAAAGAAGAAGAAAGACAAGGGCTCTGGCCAGTCGGAGTTTACGCCAGAAATCAATGCACAGCAACCCTCACAAGAGAATATTAAGCCCGGTGACGGCGCTAAGGTTCTGAAGGCATTTGCTGTTCCCGCTGATCATCCGTTGGTTGATGACAACAAAAATCACGTGAACATCTCTACAGCAGCTCGCAGAAACATTGCTGCCAGTCAACTGCCTGGTATTGAAGTACCAAACTGGTGGTTGGGCTCCAAACAAGAACTCATCAACGTTGTTGAGGCTTCGATTGCTCTCCAGAAGGAAAGTGGTAAGCTTCCTCCAGCACTCGAGAAGTACAAGAAGACAAAGGGTGGCGGAGACGGTGATAAGAAAGACAAGAACGATGATGATAAGGGCGACAAGGGCAGTTCCGGTGGTGGAATGCCCAGCGATATCAAAGACAAGTTCGACAAGAAGAAGAAATCGTTCAAAGACCCGATCGATAAGGCAGCCTTCATCGGTACTACCAAAGAGAACATCGAAGAGGCGTTGACCAAGAGCGGTTCGTATCGTGCTGGTGGTCATGCCATTTATTTAGCGCAGCATACTGCAGAAGGCTATGACGCCATACACGTCGGTATGAAGACTGGTGGTAAGAAAGCCTATCCTTTCTATGAGATGGATGATGCAATTGCTGATTTTATGCTGCTTGTAGGTACGGAGAAGCATCCTGCTGGATTGGCTCCGTCGCCTATGTTCTTCGTACGCGAAGGTATCCGGATGATCTGTCCGGTTTGCGGGGACACCAACAGCTATCAGATGCCCAAGCAAGCGTCTGATCTCACATGTGCTAATTGCGATATTGTAGTGCCAGTCGGAGCGGTTGTCATTGCTATGAATGGTGTTGATGATAACGGTGTCGAGAACGATTTTTCGATACAGCCATCTAAATTTGATCTTGTTCGAAATGATCAAGTGATTGGGTCAGTTATCGCCATGCCAACTGGAGAATTGGTTGCTGTAAAGGACACAGGCGAGAAACGAGCAGACTTCGCAAGCCTGGGAGATGCTCTCAACTGGATTCGCAATGTTGAGCGCAAAGGTTTCATTTGCGAAGAGACCACACTTGTTGCAGTTGCTCCTATATCTATGCAAAAGGAATTTGGTGATAAGTTCACTAAAGCTGCAGAGATGATGGGAGCCGACGATGTAGGAGCCGCTGGAAGCAGAGCAGAAGCTTATGCTACCAATGTTCCTATCGAGAAGATGGCTGATGTCTGGGACTTCATGATTGAAGCCGGATTTAAGTCCGCTCAAATGCAACCACCACCTCCTTCTGGTGGAGCACCGCAAGGTGGTGAACCATCGATGGATTTGGGTAGTGACATGCCTCCTCTTCCTGGTCCGCCTGATGGTCCCGGATTAGACGAGCCACCGATGGAAGGTGAAGATCCAGAAGACGAGATGGCGATGTTGCCTGACGCTGAAATCAACAAGATTATCAGCGCCGCCATGACTCACTATCATGCGCAGAACATGAATCCGGTGTCAGCGGTCGTTCAGTTCAGTAAAGATTATGGAGATGAGTACTCTCCAGAGTCCGTTATTCAGACCGTTGCAGATGTCTGGGGTATGCCGCTGGATCAGATCAAGGTGGCTATCAAGAAGATTGCGGATTTACCTGCCACACAGGTCAATCAGCAGCAGCCTGACGCTGAATCCGTAGAGAAGACTGTCTTAGGGCCAGACTCCGAGACCACTGGCGACTTACCGTCCACAAGCGTGAAACCGCAGGTGCCAGCTCAAAGTCAACAGGGCACATCGCAGGCTGACCAATCTACCAGCCCGGATTCTGACAACAATGATCCAGGAAGCTTTGGGGCTCCCAAGCCTAAGGCACAACATCCAGCGTCCGATCAAGGCGGGACGTCTGCGACAGACGGAAATTTGGGACCACATTCTGATACCCAAATGGGTGGAATCATGAATAAAATGGATTCAGAGAGTTCGGGCGCTTACAGCAATGTGCGTTCGGCTGAAATCAGCATGGAAGACATCGCTGCCGGTTGAATAAAGTTGCGGTAGCGGAGACATATTATGATCAACGATAGTAAGTTCGCCAGGGCAGAACCAAGCACACAACCTCAACGTGAATTTGTGCGTGATGATCTGTCTGGTATTGGTGATCGTAATAAACGTGAGTTACCCTTTAAGCTCGTAGCAAGAGATGCGGTGCCAAAAGATGATCCGTTACCTTCTGGTACCAAGGTAGAATTTACCAATAAAGATGACGCCACTTTTCGTGGTGTTGTTGCTTCCAAGAGTGGTTCAGACTACATAGTGGAAGTCAACGATGGTGAATCATATTTGATTCCACCTGGCAAGCTTGCGCGTATTGATGAGATAGATGAAGTTCGCAATGCGATGCGTAGATATGCTTCGCCGCATATCGAACAGCTTGGTGAGCCAGATTTATCACTTCTTGGCAGATCTGTAGTTCGCGTTGCGTATCGTACGAAATATCCAACTGATAATGAATTGGTGAAGTGGGCGGGAGAGCATTATCCAGATTGGGAATTGGTAGATGCTCTTCGTAGTGGTAATGAAATTGGGCTTATATTCGAGGTTCAAGCGCAGACCGATGATTGGAATAAAGGGCTAATTAAGCAAGCAGCTGAAGATGTAAAGCCACAAGGTGGCGATCAACAGGCTCGTGGCGAACCACTATCTGGAGAAGAAATTCCTGGTCATGGTCGAGTGGCTCCTCCTCAATTAGGTGAACCTGGAGGAGCCGATAAATATGCAGAACTTCACAAAGCGGCAGAATGGATCCTTGGTCGATTCAACGATAACAATCCTAAATTCTTTGCTGTGCCTGGCGATATAGAAGCTGCAGGTGACGATGATCAACGTGTTTTAAAATTGTCGTTCTCTCTCATGCGCAAGCAAGAGGATGACAGTCTTAATCATTTATATATGAATCGTAACGGCGCTCTTGTACCAGAAGAAAAGGCTTCTGAGGGTATGCAGCCTGTACAGGGATTTGTGCAGGTTACGGCAGAAGCCGACATGCCGATGTTGATGATTGAGGGGCCTGAAGGTCCCGAATCTATCCAAGAATACGGATTTAAATTTTCTGCCCAAAAAGATGCCTGTATGGCTACGGCCGATGATGTGTTGGCCTTTCATGGTGGCTATTCTGTTGAGGCACAAAGTGAATTTGAAGCTCGACTTACTAAACTTGCTGTAGATCCCAAATCCAAAAAATATTGGAAAAGCTATTTCAAGGAATATGGTGAGTCTCTCACGCGTGATGTACCACGTGAGATGAAGAAGAAGAAGGCACAAACAGGTAATCGTCTACGAATAATTAAAGAATTCTTTAATAAAGATACTGCTATATGGGGCGGACAAAAATCACTAGATGATCATGATTATGAAGATGATACAGGTACTATTGATATTTCTCAAGTTGGTAGATATTGGGCATTTGTTGGTTCGCGAGGTAATGCCCGTGGTATGGGTAGAGGTATATTTGTAGATATAATTGGAACTTCAGATGATGAAGATGAAATTAGACAACTTGTTGTTCAATGGCCTGTAGATGATCCAATACTGGTTATAGATTCAGAAACAGGGCAAATTCTGTATGACTTTAATTATGAAGATTTTGAAGATCCAAACGATCCAGATGAATATTTAGAACTTCCAGACGATCCATGGTTACATAAAACAGCACAAAGTGATTATCAAAGTATTATTCGCGAAGAAGGTGGTAAGTACTGCGTTCGTAGTGAAGACAACTCTGATTGGTCTGGTGGATGCTACGATTTAAAGGCTGAAGCCGAGAAACGTCTCAAGCAGGTAGAATTCTTTAAGCATCAAGGCAGGTTGACTTGCAAAGAAGCAAATGTTCAGCCTACTACAGAAATTCTATATAGTATTGTTGATGCTGGAACCATATTAACAGATCGACGAGATGAGATTATTCGTTGGGCCAAAACTGCTGTTCCGAGAAGAGCACAGACATCGCCCAAGCGTAGACGTACACGTTACACTACGCCGCTTAGTAAGGGTGGTCCGAGTCTTCACGATTTGAGAGAAACAGCTGAGTGGTCTGTTGAACAATCAAAACATGATCCGGCTATGTATGATGCTATCCATAAGATAGTATATCAATTCTTAACTAAGCATCCTCGATTTCTGCGTTCTCAATTGGGCACAGATACCCTTACACCACGTAGCGTTGGTCATGTATTAGTTTATGCTCTTCGTGAATCGGGCAGAGCATTCAAAAAGTTCCGTAAAGCAATCAACAAATGGCAGAAGCGCTGGGAGCGTGGTCAATGGAAGGCACTGGAACAACAGCGCAAAGATGAAAAGGGTCAAGCTCCTGTAGGAGCGCCTGCAGAACCCTCTGAAGAAGGGGCTGAAGGACAGGAGCCTCCAGCTCCCGGATCCACACTTCAAGAGCAAGAAAGCCACGTACCAGAGTTTCCTGGTGATCTTGATCAACCAGCAGAAACAGAAGAAGATTCTGAACCCACTATCGAACTTGAAGAATCTGATATTGAGTATGTTCCGGATGAAGAACTTGAAGAGATGATTGAGTATGATGTGTCTCTCGAGGGCTTAATAGAACCGGAAGAAGTAATTTCACCAATAGAAGAAGAGCCGGAAGCCGAAGAACCCGAGCCTGAAGAAGAGCCGGAAGCCGAAGAACCCGAGCCTGAAGAAGAGCCGGAAGCCGAAGAACCTGAGATAGAGGCTCCTGAAGCAGAAAGCCCCGATAGTATATACGAATGGAAAATCCCCGAGGGACAATTCAAGAACAAAACTATACCCCAAATATTGGAAGCTCTTGGCAAAATGAAGGACGAGCGAAAGCAAAGAATGAAACGTCGCGAGTTTATGAATTATATGCTCGTGAGCGCTGCTCCTATATGGCTTGCTTATATTGAAGAGGAAGCTCCAGAGTCATTGGAAAAGTGGGAACAAGAAATCGAACGTAGAAAGAAAGAAGCCATGAAACGAAGAGCCGCTGCTGCACCTGGTCCTGTAAGCCACAATGCTCCGGGTAAAGATGATCACGATGATTATGACAACAAACGAATGCGATCGCAACCTTCTCGTCATCGCATGAAATTCAGCATGAATCGAATGTACTCTACCTCATCTTCGGATGACAACGGCTACATTTTCATGGAAATGTCGTGGGACCCAGAGATCATGGCGGATTTGGGTACCAAGAATCTTCAACATCAGATTGTGTCTCATGTGAAAGGTCTGGAGAGTGACAAGTACTTCCACGACTTTGGAATCATGGGTAAACCAAAAATTGTAGACATGGACAAGGATGCCGGTGTTGCGCGTGTCAAAGTACGATGCAGCGAAACACGAGGCGTTATGACCTTGTCTTATGGAACTGACCTCGATAAGAGCGATCCAGTTTCATTAAAAGGTATCCGTTAAGACGGAGGCTCTCAATGCGGTACATGTTAGTAAACTCCAGTCCTGGGAATCTACAGGTTGACCTGTATGATCCAGAGACTTCATATAACAATCGTAATCTTCATCGTCCTGGCCCTGTTGTTGCGTTAAGTTTACGCAAAGGGCAGGCTCAAGATATTTTGAAGTATTTTGAGGGTTCTGTAGAAAAGGCTCATAAGGCCGTATTACATAGCCGCGATTCTCTCAAGATGTTTCGGCCTGGCATGTTGTATACTTATGTCTGCGATGATTTGGGTAGACCAATCAATGTAGATGTATTGCTGGCCGATAACAAGATGGAATACACAGACCATCCTAAAGAAGATCCAGAGGTGACCAATCCAGATACAAGCTCATCAGCTACAATAGCTGCACAAGATCATCCTGAAGAAGATTCAGAGGCGACCAATCCAGATATGAGCTTGTCAGCTACAATAGCTGCACAAGATCAATTTGAGGCTAAAAAGAACGGTGAGGCAAATCTGCCAATCAGTGAGGAAAAGGGTGTCGTGGGCAAAGTTGTAGATTTCTTTACTGGCAAGACGAAAGATGAACCAACGACTGAAGGAACTGAAGATAGCGATAAAGATGAAACAGCTGCAGAAATTGAGGAAATTGTACAGCACACCAAAAAGCTCCTCGAGTCACACACTAAAGCGGAGCTTGTAAAAATAGCGAAGGATGATTTCAAACTTGAACTCAAATTTCGCACAAAACATGGTGATTTGGTTAAAGCCATTCTGAAAGCACAAAAAGCAACATAAAAGAAGTAAATGTCCGACGAATTAGAACAAGAAGTACTACAGCGTGCAGAGGAGGCTTCTTCTGAAGAACATTCCTCTAGTAGATCTGCTAATCATCAACCGAACTGTCGATTGTGTAAATGGTCTTTGAGTAATGTTGAATACTATAAGTTCTTTGAGTCACGTGCGTTGGAGGGCATGCCTTTCAATCGTATGTCTTCCCAGTTTATTGAATGGATGAAATCTAAAACTGCAGATGAAAAGGCTCCGTCACGTAAATCTATACGTATGCATTTCTTGAATCATGTTGGATATGATCTCAAGCAGGTTATAGAGGCTGAGCGTCGTCGCAAAGGCACAGATGCTCCTATATCCGCAACACAACTTATTGATATCAATAAAATATCGCAGGTAACCAAAGAAGAATTCGATGAGTACGAAGAGCTATGCAAATTATACAAAGAATTCGATGATGTCACCAAGAAAATATATGAATATGAAGAATCGTTAAAAGCTCAAGGTGTGTCTGGAGTAAATGTTTGGTCGCAAGCCAAGATTCAAACATATACATCCATGATGAACACCAAGAAAGCGGTCCTTTCTGAAATAGCAAAGATGCGTCAGGGAGAGAAACTGGTTTCAGTAGCAGCTAAGTTTATTATTGAGACATATGCTAAATCTATTATTTCTAAAATGCGTGAAGAATTCGATGCTTTTACTGCTGTTATGCGACGCAGTGGAGCAGAAGAAGACTTGATCAATGCGTTTGAATCTATGGCTGCTGAACGTCTTGGACATATGTTGGTTTCTGAAGCCGAATCTGCTATGAACATAACTAAGAAACAATACAAGCTTCCCAATTGATATGCCATTAATAACCTCACAAATGTCCATCCCTGGACAATTCGATACTCAGCCTGTCGATGATATTGCAGAAGAGCAAAAGAAACAGCAAGCTGAAGAAGACATGAGAAAGAAGAAGGTTGAATTTAATCGTAAATATATTCAGCAACTTCAACAAGAAAATTCATCTCTTCAACAAATGTCCGCCCAAATGGATATATCCACCGATCCACAATTTGAGAATCTTGAACGTTTAGAAGAAACAGAGCAACAAGACGCGGATCAACAGCAAGATATGGGTATAGCCCAGAAGATGATGGATCAGCAGCAGCAAACACAGCAGCAGCAAAACATTCAAACACAGCAACAACTGCAGCAGATGAAAACGTCATCTCGTTGGGTTATGCCAGAGCATGCTGATGTTTCGGTGTGGATTGAGAATAATATTGTTTCTTGTGATGTTGCTGTGACTCCCAGGCAGCAGGCAAGCGGTTTACAAACCTATGATAAATTAGCTGAAAATCGTGGGCTCTGGTTTCCATTCAATAATCGACGCAAGGCATCTTTCCATATGGGAGATGTTAAATTTCCTATCGATATTATTTTTATTGATTATGACAAAATATCGCGTATAGCTTCGAATGTGCAGCCACGACAAATGGGAGCATGGGCAGCTGTTTGCACGGATGTTATTGAAGTCAATGGTGGTTTCTGTAAGAAACATAATATCAACGCTGGTGATCGAGCCCTTACTCCAGTGACTATGGAAAGAAAGACAGCTCGTTCTGACATAGAGACTCTCGTCAATAAAACTTGGTCTGCACCACAAGATGCACGACTTACAAGCTCGAAAACATATGATTTATTACGTACTATAACTGAAGCAGATAATGAGTCAAATGATGTAGAGGAAGATCTTATTGCGATGTTTCCTCAACTCAAGCAGGCTCAAGAAAATTACAAAGTTAAGCCCGATACTTACCAACGTCAGCCTGGTGAAATAGATAAACGCAATCCGACAGAACGATTTGAGCATAATACATTGCCAGACGAGTTTAGTCCTTTTGGTGATGGTGATGGCGGCGATATAGATCCTTTTGCTGGTATAACAAATGCGCCAGATGGTTCAAGTAGTGAATCTGGTGGTGTGAGCCCTCGACATTTTCAATATACTAGAGGAATTGATCCATCTTTGGATAGGGTTTCTCCTGGTGAGGGTCCTACATATAGAGACGATCCTAAAGAAATGGGTGGCTTGAAAGCTCCTATTCGCCAGAGTGCACAGAGAATCAATGTTGATCCAGATATACCTACTAAAGTAGATAATGTGAATATTCAAAAGCTAGCTGAAGGGTCATTAAAATTATTCGAGATGCATGAGCCAGAGTGGCATGAAGATGAAACTAGCGATTATAACAAAATGGCGGTCATCACTGACCGTACTATATCGTCTTGGATTGATTCGCTCGGATTTGATAGTGCGGATGAGACTCAACTACGCAAATCTATGTTTACTGACGGCTATAAGCGTATGTTGGGTAATAAGCTTATAGAACATGGTAAAATTGATAATTTCGAGCTATTCGACAGCGACTTACTGATCTACACAGGAGAAGATAATGGATCTCTACAACAAAGCCCGATTGCATACTCGGTCTGAGAGAGCCAAAACAAATTCCCGTATAGGGAGTGCCTTGAATGGTATTATGCCACGCACTGCTGATCTTATGTTCGATTTGTCCAGAAATAATGATGAATACCGACTCGATAGTAGTCGTCGTGCATATGTGAAGGCTATTGAGCTTGTATCTGATCTTCTCGGTCGATTTTCACTTCCAATACGTCCCAGACTTGAATATCGTGGTCTGGTCAAGAACAGCATGGATAATGGTGTTATCAATAATGGTCTCGTAAGAGTTGGCGCTACTATTACCACATTGATGGGGCATAAAGCAAGTATAGACATACCTGTTCTTATTCGTAATAAAAAGTTGCTTGAACCCGCAATCTTCTTTTATGGTGATGCACCATATGTGATGTGTGCTCCCGCGTTTGAAGAACTCATCAAATTAGGTACGCTCGAGAAGGCTGTTCAACCAAGGAGAATGTATCAACCTCCTCTTCTTGAATTAGCTGAAGCTGATAACATGCCTAAGGTACCTATTACGAATCTTGAACATATGTTTAGTCCTGGAATTCGTAATCCTTGGACTTTCCGCCGTCACTCTAGCAAAAAGATAGCTTTACAAATTGATAAGCTAGATGCGCAAGCAATAGCCTCTCCAGGATTGGAAGAGGTAAGTGTTGAAGGTACTATCACAATTGATGGTGAAGAACATCATTTTATGCTGAAATGTCAATTGGACTTGTGTGATTATTTTATAGATGGAGAAAAAGTAACAGATTTAGAATTATTGGATGTGTTGGAAGATTATATATATGAAAATGTTGGTATGAAATTGGATCCACATGCAAAAGAAACACAAATAATAAACATAACAAAACAAGCTAGAAGGAAGACCGCTCAAGGTGGGTGGGATAATGATGGCGGTGAAATAGCTGTTACTGAATGGGCCAAATCTCCTGATGGAAAGTATTTTGTTATTCATTTCAGTGATGGTGTCAAACTGTATACTGATGGTTCAAGTATTCTCAATTCAGAAGATGTAGAGGACGAAACAGAGCCGTACGAATTGGCATTGATGGGAGTCAGCGAAGCTACCATGCCAATGCGGCCCATGACAGATGAAGAAATTTCAGATCTTGAAATGAATACGGGAATGAGCATACAGGCCCAACATAAAGGCAAACCTCGTGAGCGTACGAATATAGATACTCCAGTTGAATGGCCAGAAATTTGGAAAGCCGACATTCCGGATCACATGCTGGATCCAGCGGAACGAAGCATGGAAGGTCTTATTACTGCGGGTGATAAGATCACTTTACAGAAAGATACCCAGGTTCGTGAACGTGGTGGTGGTCATCTCGTACTTCCTAGTGGTGAACAAGGAATTGTTCTTCGTGATATGGAGGGAGATGGATTGATGCTCTATATCTGTTTCAAGGAGATGGGGCTCACTGCTATGGTTCCAGCACGTATGTGCAAAGGAGCGTCGGTTTCAGTCGACCAGGTTTGTCATGAAGTGCGGGAGATGTTGCGGGAAGGGTACAAAGAAATAGACATTAAAGACGCCATTCAGAGACGGTATCCTGAGCAGGCTACTGAAGCTCTGGAAGGACTTAATAATTAGTAAGCTGATTTACTTGGTATTAGGCAGAATTGAGTGTTTTACAAGAAAATGCGAGTAAAACCCTCGCATCCTCTATAGAGGATATTGTAGCATCAAAACTGCTCAGGAAGAAACCTAAGAAAGAGACGCGAGTCGATGCGGATCTTGAATATCTCCGCAGTCGGGCTCCAAATATCATTGAGTTTGTTGCTTCTTCTCAATTTTTAAATATCCAATCTGTCTATCATCATGTTAGACAATACCAAATATTAAGAGATTTCTTTCAATCTCGATGTCCCGTTTGTAACTCTATGAAGGGTGAGGATGTCGATTGTTGGGGAAAGGGAAGAGAATATTTAGAATCAGAAGCCCTTCTTATTTGGAGTGCTAAATATGAAGATGATGTCTGTCCTAAGTGCACTAGCACGAGAGAAGAGCTGACAAAGGACGGATTATTACAAGAATATAATCAGCTTCACGGTATAGTTGGTATGCGGTCTGGTAAGACCGCAACCATTGCTGAAATAGGCGCATATACAGAACATGTACTTGCTACAATATCGCTCAATCAACCCGATTTTAAATTATCTACTTATTTTGGGGTATTACCCAAACAACCATTTGAAATTACATATATTGCGTCTACGGAAGTTCAATCAAACGATACGATTTGGGCGTATTATAAATCATTCAGGATTGATTCCCTTTGGTTCAGACGTTATGTTAAATGGGTAAAAGGTCAAGAACGCATACAAGATACTCCAGAGGGAATGGAAAAGTGGTATTACAAAGAGACTACTAGAGAAATTCATAATGGTCATATGGGAATAAAGTTCAACTCCAAGAACTCTAACTCTTCAGGTCTCGCTGGTCGTACTCGTATTGGTTCATTTGTTGATGAATTGAGTCGTTTTAAACAGACAGAGTCTGCTATGGGAGCCGAAGAAGCCTATCGTGTTATGGAGAATTCTCTTCGTACAGTACGTTCTGCTGTATTGAATAGAGGCTTACTTACTTGGTTAGGTACTATGGCATCTATTTCATCTCCTATATCGGTAGATGATAAAGGCATGACACTACTATATCAATCAACCAATATTAAACATATGTACGGTTTTCATTATTCTACCTGGGAATTTAATCCGAATGAGAAACGTGAATATTTTGATGAGGCATATGAAAAAGATCCAGTAGGTACAGAACGAGATTTCGGTGCACGACCTCCTCTTGCTGCTAATCCATTGATTATCGATCCAGATAAATTTGAAATAAGAGCTGTAGAAGACACCCTCAAAGCAACAGCAATACTCGATGTTATTCCATTTATAGATAAAACAGGGCAAAGGTATCATAGAGCACGTATGATTGAGTGTTCTCTTCAACGTAATGCTTCTAGATATATAGTGTTCGATGCTGGAAAAACATTTGATCAGTTTGCTGGTGCTTGTGGGCATCTGGAGATAAAGCAACTTTCAGACGGTAATATGGAATATGTATCTGTTATTGATTGGGTAATGAAAGTTCTTCCCACTAAAGAACATGATGTATGGTTCGATGCGTGTGTGGATATAATTGAATTTCAGATGAAATGTCAAAAGATTGTTCGTGTGGAGTTTGATAGATGGAATTCGATTACTCTAATTCAACAAATTCGTAATAAAGGCATATTGGCTGAACAGAAAACAATCAAACCTGAAGATTATATTCAGTTTGTGGCTGATTCCCATATGGGTCGAGTTCGCATGCTTCCTAAAGAGGAGGGTGATGATGGTCTTGAACCTCCATTTAAATCCGCAGCAGCTACAGCTCTCTATGAGTTAGAACGGCTCGAGCGTTCAATTGATGATAGAAGGGTATACAATCCCCAGAAGGGGAAGAGACGCGGTTACAATTCTGACGATGTTGCTGTTTGTGTGGTACATCTGCACAAGCTACTTCAAGACTCGCAAGTGATGCCCACTGGTAGTAAGCTACGTTCAAGGGAAGCTCGATTAAAGAGGGAAGAAGTTGGGAGTCAACAGTTTCAGATGGAAGGAGCAGGTACTTTATTTAGTCCTACTCGTATGATGGGAATGGGAAGCAAGCGGCGATGGTAAATAAAAGAAAATGCAATAGTTGTAATAAAATATTACCTTCTAGTGAGTTTAGAGATGATAAACATTATAGATGTAAGTCTTGTACTGCTATAGTTAAGAAACAATGGCGATTAAGAAATAAAGAACATAATAATGATTATCATAAACAATATAACAAATCTGAAAGGGGAAAGGAACGTTATAAAAGATATGTAAATAATAATAGAGATAAAGTAAGAGCTAAAAATAATAGGTTAGCAAAACGTCGAGTTAAAACTATACAAGTTAAATTAGCAAGAAACTTGAGAAATAGATTGTGGTATGCATTAAAAGGTCGTAGTAAAAGTGGTTCCGCCGTTCGCGATCTTGGTTGTTCTATTGAGCAGCTTAAAATTCATCTTGAATCTCAATTTCAGTCTGATATGTCTTGGGATAACTATGGTCAGTATAGAGTTAGTGGTCCTAAGAAATGGACAATTGATCATGTTGTTCCCATGGACTCAGTTGATTTAACTAATAAAGAAGAATTGCTTAGAGTATGTAATTATACCAATTTGCAGCCGATGTGGTCTTCTGATAATTCTAGGAAGTGTAACAGATGGTAAACGATAGATTAAATTGGTTTGATAAGCTCCGATATAAACGTGCTAATGAACGTGCACGCATTGTTGAGTTTTATTTGAATCAAGCTAAAGAGCAAGACGATAAAGAATCTGATCAAGAAGCAGCAGTAAATATAATAGATATGCCGACAGATGGCGATATAGGCGGTCGTGGTCAAGTAACTTTCCCATCAGAATTTCCTGCTCGACCGATACCTAGTGATCCAGAGGGTGCGGGAGAAACTCTCTACCATATGCCGCGACAAGCGCAAATTCAACAGGATAAATGGTATAAAGGTGTTGATGATAGCACATTGGCTTTATTGGAAGAAACTAATATACCTGGTTTTGTTGGCTCATATGAACTAGCAAGGATTTATGCGGAGCCTCTGTTAACTGGTGATGTAGACTCAAGAAGGCATATTATTGAAATTCACTATACAGAGGAAATACCAGATATTTCTGATGAGATAAGAGAACAATATATAGATAAACCTCGAGGATTTATAGATGTTTCTGCTTGGTTTCCACAGCCTTATGAAGAATATAGAAATCGTGTATGGACAGCTGAGGGAAGTGGTCATATTGATTCACTAGCAGCCTATATAGGTGTTTCTACTCAATGGAAAATAATTAAGACTTTCGAGAACCAAGAAGAATGGGATCAAAATAAAATAGCAGAAATAGGATTTGAATTAGCCGAACTTACGACCGAACGTGAGACAATCAAGACTAGACAAAAGGACACTCAACATGGTATGTGGGATGAGTCCTACAGTGATTCTAATCGCTTTGAAGACCCCGATTTGAAACTAGGCGAATCAGATAATGATGATACAGATCCGCTCTCGTATCCTGTCTACGAACCCTATTCACAAGGAACCGGACCTCTCAACTCCAGGTACGAAGACGCCGACCAAAATCAAAGAAACATCATTTTACATTCTGCCAGAGAAGATGAAGAAGCAAAAGAAGAAAATAGCGGGGCGGATGGAACAGACGGAGAGGGTGATTCTCACCAATTATGGATCTGTATCGATCTCGACGACACGATCTTATCGTCCCCCGAGGAATATCAGGATTCGAGTGGCAACCATCTTTTTGGAGAGCCGCTCCCGGGTGCACAGGCAGCACTACGAGAACTAGTTGATGGTGGAGCTCGTGTGTCGATTTATACAGCGCGTCAGTATTTCGATAAAGATGAAAAACGTCTTAAATCTCAAGTTGCTGAATATTTAGACGAACAAGATATTCCATATTCTGACATATACGTCGGAGTAAAGGCGCCATGTGATTATTACATCGATGATAAAGCCGTGCCTTTCAAAGGTGATTGGGATCTCGTACTTGATACTGTGCGGGATAAATTAAAGAAGACAGCCGTTCTTCAATTTCCTTTAGATGATGATAAGCTTATTAAGATATATGAATTAGAATATAAATTATCTCAACTTAGTCGACAAGATTATCTTGATGATCGATTATATATGAATGCATTACAATGGGAGAATGAACTAGCTGGTCTGTTAGGTGATGCTATCACCACTATGGAAACTGTTTATCGTATGTATATTGTTGATCATATGGTTCCACATGAGATAAGTAAACAACGTGGTGGATACGATGGTAATGTTCTTGAGATGATTGAAGGTTTGGAAGTAGATGAAACTTATTATGGAATAATCAATATATACGAAAAACTTCTCAAAGGGTTTTCTGGTGATAAAGACCAAGATATGGTTTTATTCCATACGGCATTAACTACTGTCCACCATAGTGGACCAATGTTAGAACATTTAAATTATGAAACTGGTATAGATGTTGGTTTATTAAATGATCTTTCTGCTGGTGAGCATGTTCCTGAATGGGACAGTGATTTATCTAAATTTGCCAATGATCCGGTTAAGGATACGGTCAATTACCATGGAATAGATATTGACATTGAATGGCCTACAGGCTCTCTTCGTTCCTACGAAGGTGAAGACACTTATGTAACCCATATGAAATGTGGTTATGGTTTTATACGAAATGTACAAGGTACAGATGGGGATAATCTTGATATATATTTAGGAGATAAAGACTCTGATATCATTTATATAGTAGAACAGATTGATGATGAAGGAAATTTTGATGAACAAAAACTTATGTTAGGATTTAAATCTGAGGAAGAGGCTGTCGATATATATTTGCAACACATGCCAACTTATATGTTTGGTGATATTAGTGAAATTCCATTAAATAAATTGAAAAATGCGCTATATGGACAACCAGAAGATCGACGAGGACAAGAAGATTTGATTCCTTCGGAAGAACAATAAATTATGAAAAGACAAAAATGCAATAAGTGTTTCATAATTAAATCATTTACTGATTTTAGTTGCTACAAGTCAAGTAAAGGTATACTTAAACTTAAGAAAGAATGTAAAACTTGTAAATCTGTTTATGATCGTCAAAAATTTTTAAAGAATAAAGAAAAGATACTACAGCAATGTAAAGGATATAGAGAATTAAATAAAAATAGAATTAGTGAAAGAAATAAAATTAGACGCTTAGAGAATAATGAAGAGATTAATAGACAACAGAGAATTAGATACTCAAAAAATCCAAAAGCTCAATTAGAAAGTAGCCAAAGGTGGGTATCCAAAAATAGAGAAAAGAATCGTAAGCATAAAGCAGAATATAATAGAAAAAAGAGACGCAATAATATACAATTCAAATTAGCTGAAAGATTGCGTGGACGTTTAAGAAGTGCTATTAAATATGGAATTAAGGTTGGATCTGGAGTACGTGATCTTGGGTGTAATCTTGATGAATTTAAGCAATATATTGAATCCAAGTTCCAATTTGGTATGGCATGGGATAACCATGGTTCATATGGTTGGCACTTAGACCACATTAAACCTTTAAAGGATTTTGATTTAACAGATAGAAAACAATTATTAAAAGCTTGTCATTATACTAATATTCAACCATTATGGTGGCAAGACAATCTTAGTAAAAATAGACGAATCAATAGGATTGTCAATGCGTAAAATTATTATACCAAGTAGTGGACACTATTATTCTAGTGGGGTCCATATAAATAATCCAAAATTTGTAGTATTGGATTTATATGGAGAGCCAGAAGACCGAAGAGGGCAAGAAGATCAAGTCCCAGAAGAAGAGAAGAAAGAAGCAATTAATAAAACTGCTGGCCTTAGATATATGGCTGGTAAAGAACCTGGTAAAAGCGTTGGATTGTTTTTACCACTTCCTCCAGAATTGGCAAAACAATATCCAGCTGAAGGTAAAGCTGGTGAAGATGATTCCGATCCACATTTAACTTTATTATATATTGGTGATGTTTCAAAAGATCGTTGGGATGAATTAGTTCAGATAGTAGAAGATGGGCTTAGGGAAGTACGTCCATTTGAATTAACGCTTGGGCCGGTGGACACTTTTATTAATCATCACGATCAAACAATATTTCATAGTACAATAGAAGGTAATGCTGATCTTGGTGAAATTCATAACAATATTCGACAAAAGTTATTAGAGGCTGATTTTGATATCAAACATGCGGGTCGAGAACTTAAAACACATGTAACTATTGAATATGTAGATCTTGGAGAGGAACCCAAATTCGCTGATATAGAGCCAATTGGATCATGGTTAGTTGATGAAATCGAAATTTGGGGATTGGGTAATCCGCATATTATTAATCTAAATAAAAAAGCAGCTGCAATTAACAAAACCGCTACTTTATCCGATCTTGCAATCAAAGCAATCAAAGCAATAGATAATATTGAACTTTCTTATTTAATTGTTCCTCATATAGATGTAACTCAAGAATATGCTGGTCAAGTAGACTCCCTTACAAGGGCTATGTTAAATAATCCAGGATTACAGCAACAGATAGAATCTTACGTTGGTCCTATTGAACAAGAGCCAAGACGTCCTATGCAGGAACGTTATGAGCCTGGTCCTGCTGATATATTTAATATACCTGTGGGAGAACAACCCGTTGGTCCTGGTGAAACACAGGAAGTTACATATCAGGCTAGCAAGAATGTCTTCGATCCTAAAATAGAAAAGAAGACAAAATCAGATTATGTGGGACCGCAAACTTCTCAAGTGGGTGGTATTGGTGGGCCCGTAGGTTCTGATGATGAAGATGATGATAAGAAAGCTCAAAAGGCTTGGCCAAAACCTGCGGATGATGACGAATTTGACAATGAGTGGATAGATCCTGTCGAATCAAGAGACAATCTCGATATAGATAGACCGCACGACAAAGAAAAGATGTTGTATAGTAATGACTAAAATATGCACTAAATGTAAAGAAGATTTACCAATTAAATCATTTGGTAAGCATAAATTACGTAAGGATGGTCTACAAAGTGTATGTAAAAATTGTAAATCTAAAATAGATAAAATTTATTGTGCCTTACATAAAGAGAAGAAATTAAATTACGATAAGAAAAGAAGGGGAAATGAAGCACAACACGAAAAAGATAAAAGAAATATAAGAAGACGAAAACTTTATACTATAAATCCTAGTAGTCGTAAAAAATCAAATAAAAAATGGAAGAGAAATAATCCTGATAAAGTTATGTTGCAGGCACAAAGACGCCGTGCTAGAATAAAAAATGCTAAAGGAACATTTAATTCTAATGAGTGGAAGTATATTAAAAATTTATTTAAATATCGTTGTGCTTATTGTGCTTATAAAAAGAAGCTTACAGTTGATCATGTAATTCCACTATCTAAAAATGGAGATCACAACATAAAGAATATTGTTCCTGCATGTATTAATTGTAATTCACAAAAACATAGTAATATTATTGGATGGCCAATTTTTACTAATAAGAGATATATTATTGAATTTTATAGACAAACTTTTGATGATGCTAAGCGAATGGCTATTGCCTTTTCTAGTGGTGTGTCATAAGTGCCATTGATAAATAAATACGCACAGAAAGATTCTGTGAAAATTGTGGTATTCGACGGTGGTAATCGTAGTAAAGATTCATGTCCAGGCCGTGATGGAAAGACGAAGTTGTTAGCTCAAACAGCTATAGAAGATCTTCCTCCTGGTATTGATATTGATTATGTAGATATGAATATCAAGGGTGATGGTAATATCGTACAACCGTGTAAGGGATGTATAGGTACAGCTGGTGGATATCATTGCCAGTTTCCATGTACATGCTACGGACCAGAATCTGCTAGTAAAGATTTGTTAGATTTTATGCATAATGAGAAAATCTATGATCGTTTGATGAATTGTGATGGTTTTGTAGTCTTTACACCTATTAATTGGTATAATACTACTACACAAATTAAAGCTATGTTTGATAGATTGGTATGTGCTAGTGAGACGCTAACCAAAGAAGATGCAACAGAGATAATGGATGGTGATATTAAGAATCCAGAAATAACAGAAGAATTATCACGAGAAGGATTATACGATCATTTATTGAAGAATCATCTCGAGGGTAAATTCGCTGCTTTCTTTACTCATGGTGATGGTGGTGCTGACGATTATGCCACTAAGCCTAAACCTTCATCTCTTACTATGTATATAGATGATGAAGCTGAAGCTGACAAGCCAGAGAATGCTATTCGAGCTATTGTAAGTACTTGCAGATATATGGGCATTTATGTTCCAAGTGACTTGATATATGCTACACATATTAATAAAGGCGTTGACTACGCTGAAGCGTACGATAGAACTACGCAAAATGAACAATTGCTTGAAGATGCAAGATCGCTTATACTAAAATTGGTCGATTATGTCGTCAACCACGTAGAGGAATAACATGACTCCCATAATCCCAGGTAGTTTGTACGGTGACGTAAGACAACAAGCGTCTAGCGATCCCATGCCTCACGGTCTTACTGCTAGTACCATTGATGCTCTCGGCGATCGGATGGAGAAATTTTTACCTGGATTATCTAGTGAATATGGGCAAGCATCGAAACAATTCTTCAATGGATTATTGCCTGATGGTGCAGAAATGTCGCCAACGGCTGGTCGTATGCGGCATCAAGCCAATTTACCTTCTGGAGTTAGTGGCAACAATTTAGGTGGAAACTTTGGCAACAATACATTTATTTCTAATCAACGGCCTTACCAGCCCGAATTTGAATGCTTGAACGCCTGTTCAGTAGTACAGATGAGCAATGGGGAAGGTAAGTACATTAAAGATATTCAAGTTGGTGATCGTGTTATAGACAAAACAGGCAGAATTCAAACTGTCGAGAAACATTGGTGTTCTGGTACACCTGATAAAGTCGTAAAGATCAAGTTGTGGGGTGGTAAGACTATAAAAGCCACTGTTAATCATAATTTTCCTGTATGGGCTTGGTTACATAATTGTGCATGTGGCTGTGGTGAAGAAGTTAACAAACCGGGAAGATGTTACTTACCTCATCATGCTAATAAACATAATATTGATGGTACTGGAGTAAATTTAGTTTATATTGATGGTGAAATAGAGAAAGAGAAGATTATTAATGGTAAAAAGCGTACAGTAAAGGGTAAGCACGCGCGTTATATACCTGAAGGTTACGAACCAATTCAAAAATTGTCAGCTGGTGAATTAAAAGCTGGTGATTTTTTGATGATGCCTCGTAAGTTCGATCCCATTAAAACATCTGTAACTCTAGATGAGGCTAGGCTTCTGGGTTATTATCTCGCAGAGGGATGTGAATATACTGGTGGATCAGAAAATTATCGGATTGGATCTCTTTGGTATTATGGTATTCATGAAAGAGATACGTGGGCTAAGGATACTTTAGAAATTTTATCTAAATTAGATATTGAGACTAAGTATGATGAAAATGAAGAGCGAAATACATGTCGTGTAGCTACTAAGGGTAAGAATGCTAAATTATTAGCTGAATGGCTAGTTAATAATGCTGGTAGATATTCGTATGCAAAACAATTATCTGAAGAGGTAATGAGATGGCCTCTTAAGCTCAAAATTGAGTTAATTAGGGGAGCTTTTAGAGGGGACGGATCTCAATTTATAAATAAACAAAAAGGTAAATATAATTCTAGATCATTTAGAGTGTCATATGTAACTACATCTGAAACTTTGACTAGACAATTACAGCTTATTTTGTCACAAATTGGTATATTTGGTGCAATAGGATCTCATGGTCGTAAAAAGAAAGAGCATCACCATCAAAGTTATGTAATTACAATTGGTAATTCACATGCGCTTAGATTAGCTAATTTGGTATGGGAAGATACTAGTATAGCAAAAAGTTTTATAAAGAATAATACTGTTAGAGAACGTTTTCGTGTTGATGATGACTATATTTATGTTCCTATTAAATCGGTTAAAATAATAGGCAATAAAAAACCTGTCTACAATATGACGGTGAGTGGCGATCACAGTTACTTGGTTGAGAACTTAGGTAGCTATAACTCGCCGGACCGTCAGCAATTTCCCGTCCATCGCATTTTAGCTAATCGTTATTGGCGTCTTTTCTACAAATTAGATCCTGTTATTGGTAATTGTATCGATATGTTCGGTTCTATGCCTTGGTCAGATTTCCAATTGACTGGTGAAGGCATTACAGGAGAAATTAAAGAAACTCTTGAAACTCAGTGTGAAAACGTTAATTTATTAAGAACTCTTGAATATATGGTAAGAGAGTTCATGGTAATAGGTGAAGCGGTACCACATCTATTCTTTGATGAAGCTGCGGGTATATGGTCCTATTGTGCTCTCCACAATCCAGATCAATTGGAAGTTATAGATGCCCCATTTATTAAGATGGATCCCGTAGTTGAGTTCATACCAGACGATAGATTGAGAGCAGTTCTGACATCAAATAATCATTTACTCAGGCAAATCCGTGATCAGATGCCACCTGAGTTGGTCTCTAGGCTTATTGCTCGACAAAATATACCGCTTAGTCCTATTAATATGACATTTATTCCGCGTCGTTTACATCCTTACGATACGCGTGGCACATCGATTATTAGTCGAATGTGGCGTATCTTAATGTATGAGGACGCAATATATAATGCATCAATTAATACTGCAAGACGACATGCTGGACCTATTAAGGTAGCTAAGCTTGGTAATCCGCAAACTGGTTGGATTCCTTCACAAGAGCATGAGCAAAAATTATTGCAGCTATTGGCTCAAGCCGAGACAGATACCAATGCCTGGCTCGTGTATCATTATGGTATTCAATTCGAATTGGTTGGTACTACCGATCGTGTCATGAATATCAATCAGCATCACGATGTTATCGAACGAATCAAATTAATTGCAATAGGGATTAGTAAAGCTTTTCTTCATGGTGAAGTAACTTATGCTAGTTCTGTTACTGGTTTATCTGTATTCTTGCAACGCATGAAAGCCATGCGCAATTTCTTTGAACATTCATGGATTTTACCTAAATTCTTCAAGACTATTGCACGTATTAATGGTTGGGTAAAACGTGATCAGAGAGAACTTAATCATCGATATCGTATTAAACGGTCTCAGCGTGAAATAGAACTTGAGAATCGTTGGATCGTTCCCAACATAGAATGGGAAAAGCAGCTCGATCACAATATTAATACTGAATTGATTGGTGCTATGACATCTTTAGAAGGTCTTGGTGTTAGATTCTCTAAGACTAGCAAGTATGCAGCAGCTGGTAAGAAGTTTGAGGATGAACTTGCTAAAATCAAAGAAGAGCAAGAATACGAAACTCAAATGGCAGATTATTTGCCGCCGGAACAAATGCCAGGTCCCGGTCCAGGCACTGGCGGTGCTCCGCCTGTTGGAGGAGCAAAACCGCCCGCTTCTGTGCCTCCAACAGCTCCTGTTCCCGGTACAATGCCTCCTCCAGATGCTGCTGGCACTCCAGGAGTCCCTGGTGCTCCTACTGGTGGGCCCATGGGTAGACCGACACCACCTACCGGACCAAGACCAACAGCACCTGGTGGCGGTGGTATGGCATCGTCTGACAAAGATGCTGAAGGTGGTGGGTCTGGACCATCAGGCAAACGAGATCCAGCAGTACGCGACACTGAGTCCACGCTGTGGGATCATAAGGGACGATCTGGAAATTGGTCGGTATCTGAAATACAAGAGCTTGCAAATCTGATACGTGAGGGTCATACAGATTCGCCTTTATGGGGTGAATTAGATGGCCCTGCACTTAGACGAGCTGTTGACTCAGGTGATCCATTTGAGTTGATGGAAGTGGTTGAGGAATTTCTCGAGGATCATGGTTATCCGGCTTCGGACAGTAGGCATCTCCGCCGTTTGCTTGATAGCGAAGGTGTCTTTAAGGATATAGCAACCGGAGAGCTAGAGAGACTAACTCAAATTGAAGAAGACCTACCTGACGACACAGCTTCAATCAATGATGAAGCTATGACGAATAAACTATCTGGTATGTTGGATGGTGAGCGCGGCGAGGTAGTAAAGATGGACAACCCTGATTCCTTCTTGGTCGGACACGGCAATGAAGGATGGTCTGGTGATGTCTCCAATCTCGTGAAATAATTGTAAAATCATACAATTATTGTAGTATATTTTAGCATATTGCTAACAGCTTTATAGTGTCTGAGTATTAAGCCAGTTGGTGGAGACTCTATAATGTCCTTCAAGAAAACTGGTAAAGCTACCACTCTCGGTGTCATGGATAATAATGACCGGGAGAAGCAAGCTCAGCCGCAGCAGCAAGACGATAACAAGAAATCGGCTCCTAAGCCACAAGGTAATGACTGATGGGGTTTCTGAAGACTGCTTCTGTTTCTACAATTTCAGTCGCAACAGCAGTTCAAGATGGTCATCTTGTAAAGACAGCTCAGTACGATAGAGATAATAACAGTAACTACCTAAGTGGTAGAAAATCAATCGACATTACAGCTGCGTTGGAATTAGTAGCCAGCATTTATGATATATCCCCCAATCCAGAAGATTACATATTTGAGGCGATACGCGGCAATACCACCAACGTCCCCAATGAAAATTCAGATGCTTTCCATAAACACGAACTTCTCAGATTTGATGGTCGTATTGGTAAGCAAGTATATCGCACATATGAATTCAAACCGCATCATATCAATCATCGAGCAGAAAATCCCAAGAATGCTCGCGGATTCATCGTTGACGCTCACTACAACGATGCTTCCCCGCCACTAGAGTTTTGTCCTAATTGTGCTGAAGATGGTATAGAGACAAAAACAGCTGAAATTGGAAATCGTGACTCTGAGACTGGTATTCATTGTCGTAAATGTGGCGAGGTTGTCAAAGACGAATTTGTTGAACTTCTGGTTGCGATAGATCGGAAGAAAGATCCCACATTTGCTGCTGGCGTTATGAATGGCGTACTCAAGCATGGATCTATGGGTTGCTCCTGTGTTCGTACACGATGCAACGTTTGTAACAATGTAGCGTATAGTCGTCAAGAATTTTGTGCACATATTCGTAATAAGGGTAAGGAATACGACGATTCAGAGCCCAGATTTGAACCAATTGCATTTGTTATCAGAGCTATGAACGATGGTACAGCAGCTGTCTTACCTCGTAAGTATGCCAGAGCTTTCGAATGGTGTGAAGGTGTCATCTACGATGAGTTCAGTCGTGTGCATGACCCAGCCGATGTCAAAGCTGAACAGTACGAAGTTCTACAGCTCACAGCAAAAGTTGCTCAGCTGGAAGGTGATAATAAACTTCGCAACGAGTCAGAAATTCTTTTGCTCCAGTCTCGAGTAGCTGAGTTAGAGCGTACCATCACTGATAAGCTCAAGAAGGTTGCTCAAAAGGGTAGTGACGTTAATGTTAACATCCAAGAAAAGCCTGAGGGTGTTGAAATAGAGTCAGAAGGAGAACTAGAGGAGCTTGGAGCGCCTACTGGTACACCAATTAGCGATCTCACACCAGAGGCTATGGGTTTAACCCCCGCTGGTCCTGGCGAAACTTTATCGCCGGCCGCAGCAGGATTATCATCACCACCAGCACCTTCTGTACCGAGTGGTGTTATGCCGCCGGCTCCCCCTCGTCGTGCGGGTTCCAAAGATGGAGAAAAATCAATGCTTCGTTTTGCAAGCGCCTATAAGCACCTGAAAGCGGAAATTACGACTGCTGGTAACGTGCGAATTCATGACGGCGAGGGAACTCTGTTCGCAGTTAAACCTAGCATGGTCACCGATTGGGATAAGACCGCCAGTGTTGAAGATCTCGCTAAGAACGTCCTCACCATGATCGCAAAGCATGGTCTCGGTGGTGCAATTCGTCGCACTCATGCTCTTATCGGCCCTCGTATGGCACAGGTCCTAGAATACTACTCGGACGATATGACCGATGATCGTCCTCCAGAGCCAGGTTCCGTTCTGGACGACGCTGATATCGATCAGACCGAGAAACGTCCAAAGGACAAGAAGCATGACACTGCTACCGGTCTTGGGGAAGAGACCGACCGCAAAGAAAATCACGACGTTGTCAATCTGAAGAATGACGTCTTGACGGACCGGGATACCGATCTTGAGGATGAGCAGCATGATCGTTCTTCTGATGATCTGTCCGTTCTCGAAATGCACGATTCAGACGCGCGCGATAAGCGCAAAGATTGGTCTCTTGGCGATAGTACCCAAGACGATGTTACCTTGGATCATAAGGGTGCTGCTGCAGACAAATGTAGCAAGTGCGACAAATCCAAGAGTAAATGTACTTGCAAAAAGGCTGCAGACAAATGTAGCAAGTGCGACAAATCTAAGAGCAAGTGCTCCTGCAAAGAAGCCACTCAACAACCTAGCTTGGAAGCACGCAAGCATGCTGCACGGTTGGAGAAGATCTACCGAGCACGACTCGACAAGAGAGTTGCCGAGCTAGAGGCCGAGAAGAGTGAATTTGTCAAGAACTTTGCTAATCGATTCATGCGTGCTATGAAGCTTGTAGCTCGTCGTCAGGCTCTAAATCTCGAGTTTTCACCGTTGAAGGTAGCTGTGGGTACCGCTCTCTGTAGCGACCGAGAGTTGAGTCCTGGTATCGATTTCGTGCCGATGGATGATCACACTGCGGTCACCGTGGTGGAAGCTGCATTCACAGAGCCACTTCTCGAGGGTATTGAGCAGGCACCATGGGAAGCTCATATCGACGGTCTCTTCGAACGTGCTGCAGAAATCATGGAATACAGCGATGAGACCCTCATGCAGGTTGAAGCCGACTTACAACGACAGCAAACGGTGACTGTCCCTATGGATACTTCAACTACTCCTGTTCATACTGCAGATGTAGATCTGCGTCAACAGGCACGCGTTGGCAATCTGCAGCTCAAGAATCCAGAAAGATCTGATACTGCATCATCGCAGCGTCAGAACAACAGAACAAACATTAGACAAGCTGTTGGTTCAACAAGAGTCGGCAGTTTTGCAAGCAGAGTTTAGTATACTGGTTGGGCGTCGCCCCAGCAGTTAACCCATTAACTAAGGAGAGATAAATGGGTAGCTTAGGTTTAACTAGTCCGCGCTTGGGTGCGTTCCAAAGTGATACTTTCCCTCGTGGCCTGGATCTCGGGCGTTCCGTCATCCTTCAGGATGTCGGCGTATTTAAGGCAGCTGCTGCAGCTGACTTCGAGCAGGGCATGTTGGTGGCCCAAGACGCCAACGGCGAAGTAGTCAAGTGTGACAGTCGTCCTGTCTTTGGCGTTGCCAAGTGGAACAAAACCAATACCCTCACCGGAGCAGTAATCGATGAGGCCGTGGTCTTTGCCACTTCTGGTGGTACCACTACGTTAACTCACCCCAACGTCAGCAACTTGCAGGTTCGTAGCGCTGTAGATTTCGGAGGCTCAGCGTTTGCGTCTCCAGGTGATTTCACACTCAATGCTGTCAATGGTGTGTTGACACATGCTGGCGGTGGTTCAACCATCCCGGTTGGAACATCGGTCTTCGTGACCTATACGTTCCAGCTGTCCTCCGACGACCTGGACTTCCAGGGTCGTAACTTCTTCAACTTCACGGATGACGTGAGTGTTGCCGCTGGCCGCGTGACGGTCATCACAGACGCGTCGGTCCTCTTCACCAGTCAATATGACACCTCGCGTGTCTTCACCCTCACAGGCACAGCCAAAAATCTGCACTGTGGCGGTACAACGGCTGGTCTCGAAGGTCTGTTTACGAACGATCCCGCCGAAGGTGAGTTCGTTGGTCATGTGATCCAGATTCCGACTGCCGATGATCCGTTCCTCGGCGTTCGTCTCGGTGGCGATCCAATCATTCAACCCTAGTTAACCCCGGCGTAGCGGGCCTTTTAGGGCCCGTTACTCCTTTTTCAGCATTTTATGAGGATTTAAACAGGAGATTTTCGAAATGGGTCATCATAATCCTTACAGGCGACTTGCTGCTGCTGGGGCACCTCAGGGAACACCACCCGGTCCCCCGCAACAGAGACAAGCGTCCAATCAACGGCCACAACAGCAACAACAGCAACAACAGCAACAACAGCAACAACCACAGCAGCAGCCATCTGCCACCGATCGGGCTCGCCAATCGGCGGGTGATGGACAGGATCGTGTTCATGCGCGTAAGGTCTCGCACTTTACAAGCAAAGAACAAGAGAAGATATACGACCAGGATGGTAACTTCAATCCCATCGCGTTCGGTGGTCAGGAGTTCCGTGACGGCATCCGTCAGGCAGTAGGCAGTACGCAGCCTGCAAACCGGATGTTCGACAAATCTGGTAGCGTCCAGGCTCAAGATGATGGCGATGCCATGCAGCAGATCGCGTATCTGTTGCAGAGCGTCACACGGAAGGCCGCCCCGGGCGCGTTCTACCGTGAGGCGTCTGTGGACATGCCGAAGGAAGAGCGGCGTCAGGTCCTGGCAGCCGCAAT